>Ga0209482_1001302_pt1 | contig 17589 bp, 13 predicted proteins | sample CoawatmetaG10DNA_FD_187512 | JGI IMG/M metagenome (GOLD analysis project Ga0209482, IMG submission 187512) | Marine microbial communities from the West Antarctic Peninsula - Coastal water metaG104-DNA (SPAdes) (version 2) | ecosystem: Environmental > Aquatic > Marine > Coastal ...
TGTGGTTAATGGCCTTAGCAATGTGCTTCTCTCGTTCGCTCTTGCTCCAACTCGCATCACTATCATTCACATACAACACTGGCCAGGCTTTGGAAGTGGTTTGCTCTAAGCACCCAAATGGGTAGCGACTTAAACTTTGTGAGATCCAACCTGTTGCCAATAAAGGTCTGTCTGTGACTCGCACATTTATTTTGCGTGATTCTGGCGTTAAATCACCTACATCACTGCCAATAGTGCCTCGGCTACCCGACGCTAGGAAGATACTGCTTTCATACTGTTCAACAAATCGATTGGTAATGGCAGTAAGGTCCCAATGGTAATACTGCTTAACACCATCTGGCCTTGTTAGGGTGAGGCCTACCCGCCCTGGCTGGGCAGTTTGAGCAGTCACATTAATGCCTAAGTTGACGCGTTCGTCCGTTGCCAAGCTGATGCGCTGTTGGCGATCAGACAATTCAAAGTTCTCTGTGGCATCCCAATCAAGGGTGAACTGCCCGTCTGGCAACTCTAAGTTATGCAAGCTGACGGCAACCTGAGCTTGATCGCCCACGGACATAAAGCGCGGCATAACCGGTTGGACCACAACAGGGTCCCTAACAATCATATTCTCAGCGGCAGAGCCCATACGCTGGTCATTGAAGGCGACTGCCATCAAGCGTAATCGGCCGTTGAACTGGGGTAAGTCTAAGGTAATGGTCACCTTACCCTGTGCATCAACAGGCGCTAAGTCACTCACAAACGCCACGGGTTTTACAAAGGTGCTTAATGGGGCTACGTCAGAACCACCCAATGACTCTGCATCACCACCAAAGTGAACGCTTAAGCTTTCTCCATCTTGATGTTGGATTAAGTGCCCATACAAATCCATGATACCCAAGCCTAAACGGCGCTTAGCTAGGAAATAGGCCCTTGGGTCTGGTGAGGCATAACGCGTTAGTTGCAAAATACCCTCATCCACCGCCGCTAGAACAACTCGACTGCCTTTAGGTAGGTTGGTTTGAACTTCAATCTGAACGGTTTGATTGGGTTCTATTTTTTCAGGTGCAATGATTTGCACATTAGCAACAAGTTGGGGCTGTGTTACCGTTAGATGACTGATACCCACTGCTCGCGCTGGCCCAGCACCTTGATGACCAGGCCGATACACATTGGCCATAATATAAACATCTGGCCCAAACGAGTCTTCAACATCAATTGCCACTTCCATACCACCAGCAGGGATATCAAGCACCCTTTCTTCTAGTATGGTTTGGTTGGCAATGAGTAAATGAAGCTTGCCAGCGTATGGTGGTTTAATTTGTAATTTGATTTGTTCGCCAGTGGTGGCTTCAGCGCTACTGAGGGCCATTTTCACTTGGTCTGGCATTGCAGATTGTGAACCCGCCGCATTCCACCAGCCTACTCTATAACGCAGTTGAGTGGATTGCCCACTGACTGTATCAGTCACCTCTAAGCGATACCGACCCCAAGGTTGCTGGCCAATCTGCAAGCGAGCTATACCGTCGCTATTAGTGGTTAATTCCCCAGAGTTAATGACATTTTTATCAAATCTGTTAATGGTGTATTTCCATTGGCCACTATAGTACCAATGGTAATCCCAGTCTTCTTCTACGACCTTGTAAACAAGTTTGCCCTGCTTAATGGCCGATGATGCTGAACTGATGTTAATTAGGTTAAAAGAAATCTCATCATTACGATCAAATGCATCTCTCTCATTTTTAACACGTACACCTACCCAGGAATCATAATTTAGCACTGGAAACTGTAGGCGAGACCTTACTTCTCTGCCACTAGGTTCTGTTACACCTGCCGTAACATTTACAACATGAGCTTGGTTTGAGTAAACGTTTTTAAGTAGGCCTTTTGGAAGTATTATTAACGCACTGCCTTTACCATCCGTGTCGTTTACTTTTATCTGTTTCTTTGTGGTTTTATCACCATAGTGACCAAACACGTACTCAGACTTTTCACTAAATAAGCGACGCTTAGGCGAAATGTTGATGGTAGCGGTGACAGCTAAATCTGTAGCTGGGGCACCGTACAAGTAGTCACTTTGAAGGGTTACCTCCATAGCTTCATCGGTATAACCAGGCTGCGCCGTATCAAGTTTCACTTCAAGGGTTTCAGGCACATAGTCTTCTACGCTGAAGTTAACTGAGCCAATAGGCTTTTCCTTAGTATTTAAATATAAATTAGCCGACCACTGCCCTGTTTTAGAAGAGCTTGGCACTGTAAAGCGGTGTTGTAGACCGCCCTGTTCCAAGTACCCTATTAAACGGCTAAATTGCTCTTTGCCTTGGGCATTAACTATTTTTAAAGTGAGGGGCACGTCTATTGGGGCAACAAGGTCTTTATTACGGACTAACCCGCTAAGAACAACATCCTCACCAGGGCGATAAACACCCCGCTCCGTGAACAAATAGGCATTAAATAAACCCAAGGGATCTGCGCCAGAAATAGGCCTGTCCGACAGGTCTAATTTTTTGCCTAGAAGGTTCAAATAACTCACTAGACCGTGTTGATTTCGAGCTCTTATTTGAACAGGCTTCAGACCTCCTTGGCCATTCATCATGGGTAGAGAAAACTGAACATAACCCTGGGTGTTAGTGGTGAGGGTTTGCAGCACTTCTTCATTTTTAGCAATCAACTCAATTTGAGTCTCTATCAACGGCTCTGCACTTGTATAAGAACGAGCATAAACCCGCAAACCATCAATCCCCTGATAACTAGAAAGCCCTATGTCGGTAAACATCACATATTGAGTAGCACGGTCCGTCCAATAGTCCATGGCACTATCTTTAGACTCAGCAACCAAGACATAAACACCTGGTTTTTTGGCGTCAATTAGCTCCGTTAAATCTAAGTTAAACGTCGTTGGCTTATTTTTAGGCACTTTAACCGAAAAGTTTTGCTCGACGATGAGGTGAGAGCTATCCATCACGTTATTGATTTCCCTTTTATCTAGCAAACTTAAACTTTTTAAACCTCTATTCCACTGAAGTTCAGTTTCAGATAAACGAAATATTTGTAAAGAAAATTCACCCGTATTCGTCAGTTTTAAGGGTACCTTAGGGCCACCGATAGTCGGTAGAATTAAGCTGTTGGTTTGGAATTTAATATTGGGTGCTAGGTCAGGAATATCAAAAACAGAGCGAGTTCTTTGTTTATACGTATTGCCATTCTCTAAGGGAAACCCATCTCGAAAAGTAACATGGTAGCGGTAGCCGTACTTGAGCTCGTTAAAACACAAGGTTTGGCTGCTTGTCGTCAAGGCAATAGGCTGAGGCTGGAAAGAAGAATTAGGGCTGTCCTTAGGCCCTCCTACTAATTGAATAAAATCATCATAATTCAGTTGCGTTGAGTCCAGTGTATAAGGCAGCCTAAGGCACTGTTTAGGCTGAGCTTTAGACTCTTCATAATCAAGGACGCTGGCATTGCCAGAGATGATGTTGGCAGGGATGGTAGTGGCTGTAGCACTAGTGCTTAGCAGCAACATCATGACGGACAAGAATGCGTATTTAAATGACGTTCTAGAAGATGGAATTGACATAACATGCCCTTTAGATTGTTATCACCATGAATTATCAGACAGTAATGCGCTAGCTATTAAGCTAGCGCATTCTTAGTATGAGATTCTCCCTAATCAGTCTATGTGACGGGTTTTGATTTGCACTTCAACACGACGGCTCATGGTGAGGTCTTCGCCATCTGTTCCCAATACTGGGGCGGTTTCGCCTTTGGCGAACCTGGAGGTGACCTTTAGCTTCAAATCATCCAAGAAGTTGGCCACACTGGTCATGCGCTTTTCAGACAGGGCCATGTTGTAGTTATGATCTCCTCGTGAATCCGCATAACCCACCACCTTTACAGACATCACCCTTTCTGCTTTCTGAGTTGCCATAGCTAGTTGCGTAAGGCTGCCAGAGGCATCTGCCGTGATCACTGCACTGTCGGTATCAAACAAAATGGTGGCCTTATAGTTATTGAAGTTGTAAACAATTTTGGCTGGGATAACCGACGTAACAACTGCAGCTGTTTCAACTTCAGGTTCAGGCTTAGGTTCAAGCTTAGCCTGGGGCATAGGTTCAGGTTGGGGCTTAGGTTGGGGCTTAGGTTCAGGTTGGGGTTCAGGTTGGGGTTCAGGCTTAGGTTCTTCTTCAACAACTGCAATAACCACCGGTTGCACAACTGGCTCGAGAAGCACTATTTCTTCTGGTTCAACAACCGTTGGTGCTGGGTCAATAGTCGGCGTTTCTGGAAGTAGATCGTTGTTTTCTTCTGCAATAATCAAAAGTTTAGGTTCTGATTCTGGCTCTAGCTCTGACTCTGTTTCGGTATTAAATACCTTAGCCACTGCGTTTTGGATTACAGCAAGCAACGACAGGGAGGATTTAGGGGTAACCTTAGTCACCACAAGGTTCTTGTCTATATAATGAATGGTCCTAACAGGGTTACCGTTTCCATCAACAACGACTGAGCCGTTGGTTGTGATCCATACTTGGCTGTTAGCCATTGAGCTCGAAGCCCATGTAGGCATAGTGAACATTGCTACGGTCATCCCAACAACTAACTTAGATGCGGTTTTCATTTTAAATTCCTTAATGGCTTTATGTATCCCAAGTGTTTGGGAATGTTGTTTAACTTGATTCTATTTAACCTGACAAGCATGAATCTTCTCTGAATAGACCCTGAATACTTGATGATTAATGATGAAGATATATTGAATTTTTAATGGCTAGTCGCCGCTCAAAAATGCTATAAACTGCAACAAACTCCTCCCCTTGTTGCTCCCCTTTAGCCTTTAAATACTGAAGGTATAACTGCCATCCGGCGACTTGTCGTTCATTCCTGGCATCCACCATTCTGGCTTGGTATTCCCAATTACGAATTAACTGCTCATAGTGAAATAGAGTCATAGCACTAGTTGGCCAAGCGAATCGATTGCCCAAATAGCAGCGCCAAGTGCCAACAGAATGTGCGCAAGGGTTTGTTTTACGTGTCTGCGATTCATAGAGATGTTATTCATGAGGATTCCTTGCGTTGGGTTCATTAATGGTGACAAAGCAGCGGCGTAATATTTGTTGCGCCATAACGGCTATCCCTGCCCGTGCTACCAAGTATGAGAACCATTAAACAACTTAATAATGAGGAACTATGGAAGGCATCCTGAAGATCTAAGGAATAAGTCTGAAGATATGATGAAGGGGTGTGGTTAGGGTGCTATATGAGGGTTTAGGCCTCTTTATGAATAACAAATGGATACATCGCTGTAGCCTAACAGTAAAGTTATTATCTAGATCAAATATGCCCCCGTCCGCGCGTAAGTCTGTATCTGCATCTTGTCGTGTGTTGTACTTATTAATTACTTCGATTAGTTTTTGGTCAACTTTTGCTTTAAGTAAGCCCATGCCCAGATGTACCAGAAGTTTAATCTGGGTGGTGGAATCAACCGCTTCTAATGGGTCGATATTTTCGGCGATGAAGACAACGAAGTCTCACTGCGAGTAGTTCCCTTGTGAGACTGAGTCACCTTGCTCTGTCGCAGCAGGTCCAAAGGCATCGTCTTGTGGACTACGTATCCGCACTTGGACATCATTTACTCCTATAAATATGTACAGCAGTCGAGAAATAAAACTACTCTGATCTATTAATGTTACTACCATACTAGGAAAAAGTTCCACTCCAGCTTATTACTCCCATACCTCTCGGACGAGGCCATTTGAATCCATCACACATGTAAATGATTCGCCTGAAACATAGGGAACTGTTAATGGAACCTCAAAGGTCACGAGTGAAGTAGTGCCAAATTTCTCTATATAAACCCAAGAATGACCACTCACATCAACTTTTTTATTTTGAAGCAGCTCAGAGGAGCATTCATACACAAGCGTGCGCTGTTCCAGACCTGAGTGATGATTGAAGCGGTAAACTCCTACTGATACCAAAATTACCCATACTGTAAGCCCTACTAACCCCAATGCAACTTTTAACTTATAGTTCATCTTTTCAACTCATATTTTCTATATTTAGTTTGGCGCAATTAAAACAACTTAAATAACAATTGTAAACGCTGATATTTTAGCTCGTACTTATATTGTGGCCATAACTACCAAACAAGAAAACACTGCAGGACCAGTTTATAACGCAAGGTTAAAACTCAAATTGAACCTGCCTGAGCTTGCTCAGAAATATACCAATAACGCCTTAGGTACGCTGGTAGATGTCATGTAATCAAGTCAGAGTGATTAAGCTAGGATTACTGCCGCTACTGCGATATTTGACAGAGGTATGGCAGGCAACAAAAACTACATTATTCTAACTTGGAGCACTTTCTGCACCTACTAGAATAAAGTTGCATACACAGGGCTAGTTTAAGGTAGAAGTGTGTCTCTTCTGGAATCTGATTGACTAGTTTTAAAGTGGTCCCTAAGGAGCATAGATGAACGTATTTATGACTACAAAGCTTCATGAGGGAACGCATTGCGTAGGTTGCTAATGCTTGCTTAAAAGCACTCTGCGGGGTTACTAAGCATGTAACCATTGGTAGGTGCTCCGAGCATGAATCTATTTTAAGCGTTGTTAACTTTAGAATTTCTCCTACATACACTTTGCTATTGTAGGTGTATGGTTATGTTGATAAGCAAATGGTTACGCGGATTGCTTCATGAGATTAACTATTTTAGAAATAACAGGAATATGGGCACTGGCAATAGCAGGGGCATACAGCTATGCGGCTCACATCAGCCAGAAGTACGCAGAGCAAGTAGACGTTAATGGTGACTGAACTGCTGCAAGCAAGCAAGATTAAATGCCGTTGCAGGGCATGCTGATGATTACTCAGAGCCTATCTGTTTATCTATGGTACTTATGTTTCTAATACTGAGGAATCGCGCTCAAGGCTTCTGGCTACTTACGGCGCTGTTGGCGTGTTCTAGTTTGTTAATCTTCATAATCACTGACACTATAGTGGACAATTCAGTGTTGGATCTATGAATAATTTGCTACACCTGTTTGAAGAGCTCGCGACTGTGGAAACCATATTAGTTAGGTGGCATGACATTAAGGATAATATATGAAAATCATACGCCATCCGGATGGCATCGATCACAACCATGAAAACAGAGCGCTTCAAAAGATTGAAGAGATGTTTAAGAATTCTATAGGGCACAAATCTTCGTCTGCTAAAAGTGGTTCAATTCAAGATCAATTGGCCAGTACTTTGGGTGTAAATCCCATGTTCCCTTGGCGAGGGTATTCTGGATTTAGGTTTAAAGAAGACGGTCCCCCGGGTGAGATTGATCTACTGATGGTGACGCACCGTCATATTATTATCGTTGAGCTGAAACACTATGCAAAAGGTGAAATCTACGAAGCTAAAGGGAATTGGTATTCAGGCAACAAACACTTGGGGAAATCGCCTGTCGCCATAACCGAAAGAAAAACGCATTTGATCAGAAAAAAACTTAATAAAATAAATCGTAATGAGTTCACTAGTAAAGACTATCCATATGTTGACTTCCTAATAGTAATGACCGGAGAGGCCAACTTCAATAAATTAGGAGCGGATGCTAAAAAATGGATAATTACGCTTAAAGATTTTTCCGAATTATCTAAAGAGAGCACATACGATAAAAGGTTTATGCGTAAGAATAAACCTGAAGCAAGCATGCTTAATCAAGATTTTGATTTGTTTGATAAACTATTTACTAATAACAATAATATAGCCCCCAAGGTCGTCAGATTTAATGGTCATAGACCTGATAAAGAGATCTTCAAACATCCTCTAAATGTGTATAAAGAATTTATTACAGAACCTGAATCATCTGCATCAGATCCAGCTCTTTTGCGGAAGTGGAATTTTGAAAACATGGAGGGAACTCAATCACAGAGCCCTGATGGAAGACTTGAAATTATATCTAAAGAACCGGGAATCTTATTACATATAAAGCGTCAAGATGGAGGTTTATATAGTAACTGTCTACGTTCGCTCACCACCCCGCCTCAAAAAAATGAGATCACTGCAGAATATTATGAGCTCTACGAATTACCCTCTCAACATGAGACATTTAACCAATATATTGGGACGTATGGAAAAACACTAGGTGAAGTTGAAAAGCTTAATCTTGTGAAGATCCTAATAAGTCGTTTCTCTGACCTTCATAGTATTAATTTAGCTCACCTTGATATAGGAGCCCACAGTTTATGGCTATCAACTAAAACATATGGTGTGGCCTTATCAAATTTCATATCAGCAACCCATAAACCCGATGGAGAAATTGGTTATTATAAGAATCCTATCGCCGTTAATGAACTGGCTTTAAACTCGTCACCAAAAAACCAAGGATCGTCGACTGCCTTTGAAGAAGATGTTCGCACTCTAGCAGTAGTTTCGTGGCATATTTTCAACGGTGAGCGGTTATCAGAAAACACTGTAAGTTCCTTGTATACGAATGTAACAGCTAGCAGGGCCTGGTACGCTCCAATACTTATTAACGCTCTGGACGGTGGTAAATACAGGTCTGCTAGTGATTTTTTTGATGCGATAGAAAGCCTTCAACCATCTAACGAAAAAGCTTATGAGTTTGACCATACTGATTTAGAAAAGTATCGAAAGAATATTAGTCATAGTCGAGAGTATAGAGATGATGAATTTTTCGTAGACACCGATGGGAAAGAAGTTTATCTATCGGGGGAACAGGTTGTAACTGCGTGGAATGAAATTGGTTTTTCAGAGGTTGGCTTAGGTTATAAAGTCCTTAATTTTCTACAAAAAATTGAAAAGCTAAGCTCAGTTTCACCTAATTATTTACCACAGATTAAAAATTTTGGTATAGCTACAAAATCCTCCAGTTTGTTTGTAGTGACGAGTAGAGTGGTGGGTTTAAGTTGGGGGAAATTAGATTTAGATGAGAACGTTTGCCTTGACGTGATTAATCAGTTTATTGTTGCAGTAGAACATTTGCATGAAATTGGTGTAACTCACGGGGGCCTTCGCCCCGAAAATGTCATGGTCCTGCACACTGATAATGAGACAAAGATTACCACCATCGGTATTCCTGAGTTTATTCTACCTAACGGAGAGAGGGACAATCGTGTGTATAGCCCTGAAAAGGTGAGTGACTATACCATTGAAGAGCTCGACAACTACGCTGTCATGCATATGTCCCTAGAACTTCTTAGTAAGTCAAACCATGTTTCAGGCATAGCCTACACCGCATTATCGAAGGCTATCGAAACGGAGTATGCCGACTATTCTTTTAGCTTTAAATCCCTCACCCGATTTAAGCAATCTTTTGAAATGAAGGTGATTGAAAAAAATACACCTGTATCGATCGTGCTGAAAGGAAATTTTGAGAGACTTACAATTCATCCTGATAATGGAAAAATATATGTCAATATTGACAAAAGTAAAGAAAACGCAGCGCATGTGAAAGTTCGTTTGACAGGGATTGGTGGTTACATTTTTTTGGTATATAGCCCTAAAGAGCAAGTATTCATTTCAGGTTCCGATCCTCATCCACAGGAATTTATAGATGACTGGCATATTAGAAGTAGCCAGTTAGATCTAGGCTTTCCGATAGAAATTAAATCGGGCTTACAGGCCGATTTTTTAACACTAAAACTAAAGCTTCATCATAATAAACAGTTTCAAAGAGCAATAGACGAATGCATTACTGTTATTAGCAAAGTAGTGCCAAATAATGTCAGTTTAAAATCTGAAGAGGTAATTTCCCACAATGAATTTGTGAATTTGGCTGGTGAGAATGAGATGAAAAAAACTGATTTGACTGCCGGTCCAAGTTTATCGGTAACCTCATCGATTATTACAGAGGGCAAAAGGTTCGCAGATGTGTTTGAAAAAGGTTTTGGACAGGTAGAAATTAAAAAAGATTCTTTGGTTACTGGTGTAGTCACAGCCATTGACAGCGAGATCGTTACTATTGATGTTGGCTCAGGTTATGAAAGTGAAGTTTCACGTAGTGAATATATAAACAGTGCTGGTGAGCTGGAAGTTGCTGTTGGTGATGAGGTGCCAGTTAATATTCAGAAAATTGAAGATGACTTAGGTCCGTCCCAAGTATCTCGTCAACGTGCTATGGAAATGGAACGCTGGCATCAACTTAACAGAATTTATTTTAACGATGAAACCGTTACCGGCGTTATTAGTGGCCGTGCTAAGGGCGGCTTTAGCGTTGAACTAGGTGGTATCTGTGCCTTCCTGCCGGGTTCACTGATTGATACTCGTCCGTTACAAGATGTGTCTCATTTAGAAGGCGTCGATCTAGAATTTAAGATTCTTAAACTTGATATGTTACGTAACAATGTTGTCGTATCTCGCCGTGCCCTGATGGATCAAGCCGCCAAGGCTCAACGCACGCAAATCTTACCGACTCTATTTGAAGAATCCAAAAGTGCTGTTGAAATGCGTCCAAGTGCTGTCGTTATGGGCACTGTATTAAAAATTGACGGCGACTGGGTAACAGTTCACGCAGGCCTTAAATCGAACACTATTATTCCTATTGAAGAAATCTATAACGATTCCCATGAAGTAGAATTAAAAATAGGTGATCAAGTTAAGGTGTCTCTTGAAAGTGTTGAAGATGGAACTTATGAGACTAAACTTTCACGAGAAAAGGCCATGCAAGCCAACGTTATAGGAGACCAGGTTGTCAAGCGCAAAGACTTTGAAATTACGACTAAAAAGCTTTGGCAAGCAATTCTAGAAACTGAATTAGAAACCTATCCATATATTGAGATTGTAGATCAGCCTTTACCATCAACTGATGGTAGCGGTGATTTAGTTATTCAATATGATTCTGATACAAATCCCATAGGCAAGTTTAAAAAGACGGATGACGTTGAACTTGTTCAGAAGAAGGGGGATCGTGAGACGGTCTTGGGTAAAGTTAATTTAAATAAAAGCTTTTCCAATAAGGTGGTCATAACAGAAACGGGAACTGACGCAGAACATTTATCAGAAAGAGATGTCGTTTATTTTAGGTCTAAAAGAGAACGTAGCATAAGCAAAAGACGCATAAACGCAATAAAAAAGTTGCTTAAAGGAGCCGGTCAGATAGGTAATTTAGTTGATTATTTTGACCCAACCTGTGCACTAGAACCATTGAAATATGACATCACTGTCAGCGATCAAGATTTCTCTCAATATGATAACCATGATAAAAAAACTAGTCTCAATAAACATCAAAGAGACGCGTTTATTAAGCTATTACAAAATGGTCCTCTCTCGTTGCTTCAGGGCCCACCTGGAACAGGTAAGACCGAATTTATTGCAGCGTTTGTTCACTTTTTACTAAGCAAGCAAGGCGTACAAAAAATCCTTTTAGTTAGCACCACAAATGAGGCTGTGAATAATGCATCTGAGCGGATAAGAACACACTTTGCTAGATCGGGTTCGGATTTAAGCATAGTTAGATTTTCCTCAAACCCAGATAATGTGTCACTTGGGCTGAAAGATGTTTATTCAGAATTTCTTGTAAGTGAGAAACGTGAATTATTTAGGGCTGAAGTTAAGTATAGGCTAGAGGGACTAGCTACCGCATATGGTGTTCAACCAAAGTACTTAGAGGGCATAGTGGATGCAGAACTCAGGATCTTTAATTTGGTAGATCAATATTGTGCTGACATAGCAAGTATATCCAAAGCAGGTCCTCAGTCAGATGATTTATTATTAACTAAACAATCATCGATTGAACTAGCTCTGAGTATTAGGGAGATAGTGGCTATTCGGTTTGATATTCATCTTGCCCCACTTGAAGACGTATCTGACGTGAAGGACAAGGTAATAAATAAGCTCAACAAAGAATACTCAATACGCCCAGATGAATGTAAAAGAGCACTAGCGCTGGCTAAAATATCCAGCGACATGTTAGGGGTGTTAGCCGCAAATCCGCTATCGTATGATGAGTTTTTTGCTCGTTCAAAACAACTAATTACAGGAACCTGTGTGGGTATAGGTAAATACAAGATTGGAATGCAGGATAATCAATACGATTGGGTCATTATTGATGAGGCAGCGCTGGCATCCACAAGTGATTTAGCGATTGCGATGCAGTCTGGAAAACGAATTTTGCTTGTAGGTGACCATAAACAACTAAGCGCAGTATTTGAAAAAAAACAACAAAACGCTATGGCAGAAAAACTGGAAATAAGTTGGAGTAACGCTGGCCTCCACAACATACTTGAATGTGATTTCGCTAAAGTGTTTGAATCTCCTTATGGCATTCAAACGAGTGCGCGGTTATTGACACAGTACAGAATGGCCCCTGCCATCGGGCGGCTCGTTTCAGAAAACTTTTATGAAGGCACCCTAGAAAATGGTGAAAGAACAGTACCTGAATTTTACAGCGCGGGACCTCAATTTCTTAACAGCTTTGTCACGTGGGTTGATACATCTGACCTTGATGAAAAATCGTATCATAAAAATAAAACCAGAAGCACTAGTCTTTACAACATCTGTGAAGCAGACTTGATTATTAAAATGTTAAAGGAAATACACGCAGATCAACCTCTAGTCAGTTCGCTTAAGGACCTAGTAAATGAAGACGAAGCTGCAATAGGAGTGATCTGCATGTACAGCGATCAAGTAGCGCACATAAGCAAAATGTTTAATGAGGAAGTTTGGAGTGACGAATTTGAATCATTGGTTAATATTGGCACTGTAGACAGTTACCAGGGCAAAGAAAACCGGATTATCATCCTATCAGTGACACTTTCTAGCAGTAGTAAGCAACCTAAATTTCTTAGGATTCCGAACAGGATTAATGTTGCCCTTTCAAGAGCAATGGATCGGTTAGTTGTTGTTGGATCTGTCGCAATGTGGAAAGGGCGCAATGAAGCCTTGCCTTTTGGCAAGGTCGTTTCATTTATGTCGTCAGCCGACAGCAAAGAACAGTATCGCTTTATATCGTCTGACGTTATAAAGGGAGTAAAAGGGGTGGAGGCGTGAGTGATTTAAAAGCTGTTGTTTATAATGAAGTCGACTTTATTCTACACGCTCATAAATTTGAAGTAAGATTTTCATATGTGACAAAGGAGGGGTTGTCGTTCGTTCGCGAATTTGTTCTGAGGCTACTTCACATTTCCGCATTAAGTCCAATTCAACTTGCCACATATTTTGGCTTTTCTAAGAAAGAGGCAAGTGAAGCGATTGGTGATTTACTGAATAAGGGCGATATACAGTACAGTGCTGATGGAAAAATTGAGCTAACTCGACAGTCTAATAGTTATTTTACTTCTCTTGGTTCGTCGCCTCAAGTAGCGACATTAACAAAAAAAAGTGCCCATTTATTTTTTGAACTTGGCGGCTTCAACTGCTTAGGCACTAAAAAACACAAAGAAGAATGGGGCCATGCAATAAACCTAGATATTGGGCATGAAATTATAGCGAACAGTCAGGCGCTCGCTTCTTCAAGTTTTAAGAAGCAGTTTTCTAGAATCTTGGAAAAAGGTTACATTAAAGGTCTTAATGGGCAAGATGGCGCAGATCGCCCCCGCATATACGCCATCGATTCGGTGACAAAAAACAAACAAGAACCTTTAAGGTTAACAACCAAGTTCTATCTTGGAGAAGATGGGGCTCCTATTGAACTCAATGATTTTGAGGCTCTGGATGACTCTGAACGGGTACATGAACTTATAGCAACGTCTTTATCGAAGCTTAAGATACCTAGTAACTTAACCCAAATTTATCATGCGATGGATGATCTAAGTGATTCCTGGACGCGTAAACTTTTTAACGAGACGTCTATCGATGTTGGTGCCCTAGCTATAAAGCGCGCGTTATCTATGCATGAAGACGTAAGTGTTGTCCCATTACTTGGGCAGGTTTATTCCCAAAATAATTGGGAACTAATTCATACTGATTTAAGAAAAATATTGCCCACACATAAAAATCCCACTACTGAAAAACTGGACATGCTTTGGATAGCACCTTCAGACCCCTTTTGGGAGGCTAGTGATAGATTTCCCACGATTTCAGGCATCTTTCTGGATTGTGTTCGGACGTTAAAATGTGAGCAATTTATTAACTCTCCAGTCATGTATTTACCAGTTTCTGAACAAAAAGATACGTCATGGAAACAAAAAATACGCAATATTAAGGGTGATATTCATGGGTTACTAAAAGGTTTTCTTAGCGGTAATGTCGAAATAATACTTGTTGAAAATAAGTATGTGGCCGTTTGTTACCATTACAGGTCTGAATTATTTCCAGTAACACTTCCCGTTGGATTTGTGTCCAAGAACATAACTATCATTAAAAGTATTCAAAAGGTTGCCTTTGAATATATTGAGGGTATGGCTTCGCAGGATAAGCCAAATCATATTGGTCCTTTAGCTCGACATTAGGACAGGCTGATGAAAGAACATTGCAAAAAGTGCGGTGATAAGAAGTCTTGTGGACTTCACCACGTGTACGTCATCGAACTCAAAAATGAAGTTCTTAGTAAGGACAAGAAATTTGCTCCACACTTTCTTGATCGATCCGATACCACAGTCAAATGTTATTATGTAGGTGAAACGAAACACCGCCCTGAATGCCGCTATAACCAACACGTGGCCAAGCGAACTAGACCTCGCAAGCACTTCAAATGTTTCTGCACAACTGCCAAGCCCGAGCTTAAGCCGTTCACTATTTATAATAAAGGTAACAAAGCCACCAATAAATTTCATGAAAAAGGTGGCTTAAGGCCTGAACTATTTGCTCATCTAAACCCTATTAAAGGTGGCAAAACAGCTGCTGTGGAGGCGGAGAAATCATTGGCGCTTTCATTACGTGCTGATGGTCATGCTGTGCACTTTAATTAGCACCTAACGACCACGATTAAACAGATCATCAGCAGCTTCTAAAATATTATCGTGCATCTTTAGAACCTCTAACCAGCGTTTTGGAATGGAGCTATACCCATACTTTACTCCAGCAAGTTGGCCCGTAACAGCACCCACAGTATCCGCATCATGACCTCTATTCACGGCCAAGATGACTGCGTCCTCAAAGTTAGTTGAGTGTTCTAACGCCCACCAAGCACACTCATAAGTCTCTTTAACGTAACCGCCGGACATAACATCATGACGATCTATGTCATGCGGAAGTCGCAACGCTTTATACTCGTCAGAATCACTACCAGCAAATAAGTCTGATGCGAAGGCAACGCTGTAATCAACGCAGGTATTTGAGCCGTGTGTAAGTAGCGTCTGTTGTATTGCCTCTGTAATGCATTTGTCCCTGTTGCTATGGTTAGCAATGATCACCGGTGCCATGCGCATCAAAGCCCCATTACCTTTTCCGTACTCGTCTAAATTACCCGCATAGGGGTTCTTATAGTGAAGCCTTTCGGCTGTAGTCACTGCTAAGTGGGTGGTGCCACCAATATCAAAGCACTTACCCCGCCATGAGAATGCCCCATCCCGTAACCATGCGTTGAAAGACCGTTGAATACGGTCAGCCTGAAATTCAGCCTTGGATTGATAGGACTCTGCAATAGCTAGAGCCATACTCGTGTCGTCTGTCCATTCGCCTACTGCAGTTGAGTGAGCACCACCTCCAACCATATCAATAAGGTAGTTGTCAGGCTCTCTGGCTTCTGTAAATTCAAGTGGCGCACCTAATGCATCACCTACAGCAAGGCCAACTAACATTCCTCGTGCTTGATCTAAATTCATGTGTATGCCTCAATTTTTTACAGTGTTTAGGGCTATTTGTTTTTGGCCCGGTGTTAGGTACTTGTCCAATCCATCCTTTTCTAATAGACCAATGAGGTGGCGCATAGATTTATGAAAGGTTCGTTTTGCATGACTCGCATAATCATGCCCACTATGTTCTTCGGTGCCTAAGTATCTTGCCGAGTATTGCTTCAGAGACTGGACGGAATTTATTAGCGCCTTTGTTAAGTTAGGGGAAACTTCACTTTCAAACTGATCCTTTAGCTCTGTTTCTAAACTAGACATCATCCAATGGTTTGCTGAAGATTCTCGTCCTAGCAAGGCAATATGGCTCAGTCTAATCGAAGGTGGCGCGATCCCTGGGCGCATCATTGCCGGGACGCCCTACATCGAAGAAGACTATTTATCAGGGAACATCGTGATTGCTAACCAACCCAGTGGTGACATGTTAAATCTATTGGAGTAACGTATGGAAAAACCCAATGAAGAAGGGCCAGCTCTTATGGCCGGAGCAAAGAAGAAGCAACGCACATTTGACGGCGTCGTATTAGCCGTTAACTTGTACCCTGACGCTAGAGGTCGAGTAGGCTATTGGCGTTATTCACGACCCGACAGGACGTTCAAAACATTCCCAGCGGGCGACGTGCACTTGGCGAATAAGATCGCTGAGCACAATAATACGTTACGTGACCTAGCCCCAACGAAAAAAACTCCCAACACTAATGGGACACTCGCTGCCTACATTGACGAGTTCATCCTGTACCGCGAAGCACAAAACCCTAATTTAAAAGAGGCCGGTAGTTGGAGGAACCGCAAGTATGCGCTTGTCCAATTCGATAGACAAATCGTTCGGCCTTTAGCCCAGCTCAAAAGGGTTGAAATCATGCACTGGTGGGACACACTCACACCTCACCAACAGAAAGCTAGGCATGCGGAGTTCCGCAAGTTCTTTAACTGGCTGATGGGAAGAGAACTGCTAACGGCAATGAAGTACAACCCATTCACCTTGGCTGATGACCGCCCGCGTTTCTACCAATCCGCTACGCCCAAACGTGCGAGCGTACGGTTTGACATCACAGGCTTCTGGAAGATTTATAACGCAGCCGGTACATTGGGCTACGAAGGATTACAAATTGCCATGGGCATTAGTGTGACCACGTTTATGCGCGAAACCGATATTCTAACGTTGAAACTATCAGACGACTTAGAAGATGACCTACTCAAAAAAGTAATAGGTAAGTCGATAGCACAGGTCGGTGAAGCCAAGGCAGCACGTTTGCAATGGAGCATTAAAGACTATGATCTCTTGCGCAACCTTATTAACAGAGCAAGGCTCTCGTCCATCAAAAACTATGGCTGTCCGTATGTCATTAGCCACACACCACAACGCAAACTGACTGGTAAAACCAAAGACCACGTTTGCCAAGTCACACCACGACGACTAATTACAATGTTTGAAGAGGCGCGAGATTTGGCTGGGTATGCTGGGATGGAAAACCCGCCCACATTTCACACCGTCAGGTCACTTGCAAACTCTTTAGCTAAAGACGCAGATTGCCATCCAGATCAGATTAAGCAGGCCAACGCACACAAGTCATTGGACACACAATTAATCTATCAAGAAGGCCATGATCTGCCATTTGAAACGGTTCAAATTCAGTTTACTGCTGAGCAAATCGGTGGTGATTTTAAGTAGTTAGTGAATACTAACCAAATAATTGCCTATTGTTGTTCAGCAATTGTTGTTCAGTTGTTGTTCAGTTAGTTACTACTATGGCTGAAAGCCGCGTGAATGGTGGAGCCTAACGGGGTCGAACCGTTGACCTCAACACTGCCAGTGTTGCGCTCTACCAACTGAGCTAAGGCCCCACACGAGGACTATCAAGGCGCTATTAATGCTGCTGTTAC
>Ga0209482_1001304_pt1 | contig 17567 bp, 16 predicted proteins | sample CoawatmetaG10DNA_FD_187512 | JGI IMG/M metagenome (GOLD analysis project Ga0209482, IMG submission 187512) | Marine microbial communities from the West Antarctic Peninsula - Coastal water metaG104-DNA (SPAdes) (version 2) | ecosystem: Environmental > Aquatic > Marine > Coastal ...
TCATATATTTCTGTAGTTATTTCTTTAGGAAGAAGGTCGTCTAGAATAAAAAATCTGGATGTAGTTCCTGTATTTAAAGAAAAAAACTGTTTAGATAGTTGATCAAAATTACCCTCTAGTTTTTCAACTATAACTTTAGACAGGTTACTTCTGCTATTTAAATTTTTAGGTATATTCATATTTTATTATTTTATCTAATAAATTCAATCAAAAAATAGTAATCGACCTCAAACTTTGAAACTTTACTTGGGAAATGTTGATTTCTTATCTGTTCATTCCTGACATCTCTTTCATGTTTTCTCTTTAAGACAGAACTAACAGATGTATTAAACCATTGTTTATCCCTGTGAGTCTTGATTTCCCAATCGTTTAATTTCCTACTGATTCTTCTATATCCCATCCCTTCTTCTTTCATGAATTGGATAAGACAATAGATCATCTGTTGATGAGTGGTATATCCTTTATCATATATCAATGAATTGGATTGACACACCATGGTGAATTCTAGAAATGAGGTCGTGGTGGTAATTAAATAGTCAACCAAAAACCTTTGGTAACAGTGGAGTAGTATTGAGGACATTCTACCACCCTTCCCTCTTGTAAAAAACCCTGATGATTTGATCATAACCTTTGATGTAAATCTAAAGACACAAGTATTAACAAAAGTAAGAAAACAAAAACGATTTGAAGATATCCATAACCTCATCAATCAACATCATGAAGAAGGAATGGGTAACAAACAAATATCAGAATATCTTAACTCAAAAACATTAAGACACCAACTGGAAAGGATTACACAAGACAACTTATTGGAATGTATTTCTATAAATCAAGGAAGATCGAAAGAAGATTAAAAACATTCAGAATTGAAATTAACTAATATCCAATTTTGATGTCCTGTCTAACCATTTCCAAATACTATACTTTTTACTATTTCATAAGTACAATTCATTCTATGAAAATGAAAATAGGAAAAAAAATGATTAGCAATTGGTATAAAACCGAAGATTATGAACGTAGTCAAAATTTTAACTTTATTACAAAATTACTTCATCAAACAAGGTATCGTAATTTAAATAAATTAATAACTCAAGCATCAATAGAAAAAAATGGAAAATTAAAAATTGTAGATGTTGGATGTGGTCGTGCATCATCATACAAAAATATAAAACAACTAGGCATTACTTTTGATTACATTGGTATAGAGTTGAAAAAAGAATTTTACGACAGTGCAAATGATAGTTTTAAACAATACGAAAATTTTAAAATCATTTGTGATTCAATTGAAAATCACTTTGATAAGTTTGCTGATGCAGATGTTATTATTGGCCTTGAAAGTTTTGAACATATACCTGAATCACTTGTAGTAAGAACAATAGAGGCTATTTCTAAAGTATCTTTTATGTATTTATATATTACGGTCCCAAATGAAGTTGGACCCGCAATATTGATTAAAAATATTGGCTCTGCGCTAATGGGTTATAAGCGTTATAAAGAATACGAATGGCGAGAAACATTTTTTGCATCTATTTATGAGTTAGATAAAGTTCGAAGGCATGATAGAGGCCACAGAGGTTTTGATTGGAGATGGTTAGCTCAAACACTTAGACAAAATACTACTATATTAAAAAAAACTTCTTCTCCAGCTAATTTTATTCCTAAATTTATTTCACCAAGTATTGGTTTTATATGTGTCAAAAGCGATTAATTTAATTTTAGGAATATTGAAAAAATGTGGGAAATTTATAAAGAAGAAAGTAACTATGTTAAGAAGATATTCCAAATGTATATTCAAGGTATTTCTAGATTCTGAAGGCAGAGTAACTAGAAGAAGCAAAACCTGGAATCTTCATACCATGTTAAAGATGATTATAAAAAAAAGTTGACTTGAGAGAGTACAACTCCAATAGTAGAATTTTCCATACGATTTCAATCCAATTCCCTAATATGTAATAAAGGATAAATTGCCAGTCAACAAATGCTTTATTGTCTTATCCAATTCATGAAAGAAGAAAGGTTGGGATATAGAAAGAAATTAATGAAGTATTAAGAAGATTAGATGCTGGGTTTTTTGAAACTAAAAAATAAAAAATGACTAATTAGATCTCAACAAGACACAGGGATTCACAATGGGTAGATTGAATCAATGAATGGGGGGTTAGATTAGAAGAAATGAAATCTTCTGATTTCAAATTTGAAGATAAGAAGAAATTCCTTAAAACTATTATTAATAATATTGTTGTTAAAAGTACAGACAACCTAGAACATGATCTAACAATAAAATTTAAGTTACCTTATGTGAATGATCAGTTAATTTATAAGGATAATAAGGACAAAAGTAAAGGGTATATTCTTAAAGACGGAAGTTATTCTAAGATATTAAGGATTGGTTCCCTAAAAAAAATTAAGGTTAATGGGACAAAAATGTTATCAGATCAACACTATAAACAAGAATGTCCTCAATACTACTCTGTTACTGTCGAGTGATTCCATATGGACCGGAAGAGGTAGGATACCTATTATGTTTGAAGGATGTTTTAAGGAAAGGAAAATACAATTTAAGTGGATTATTTTAGTTAAGGAAGATAGAAAAATGGTAATATTAAAAAATAAAATAATACTAATTAATGGATTTAAAAATGGTTCGTAAAATTAATCACTTTTGTACGCTTTCAGAAGTTTATTTAATTGCAGAAATTGGAGTTAATCATAATGGAGATTTAACTTTAGCTAAAAAAATGATTGAGTCTGCTAAAAAAAATGGAGCTGATGCGGTAAAGTTTCAAACCTTTGCAGCTGACCTTCTTGTAAGTCCAGAAACTCAAAAAGTTGAATATCAAAAGCAAAGTGGCCCAAAAAGCGAAACACATTATGAAATGATAAAAAAACTTGAATTAAGTGCAAAACAACACTATGAATTATTTGATTTTTGCAATCAACTGGGGATTGACTTTTTATCAACTCCTTATGACCTTGACTCTGCGAAATTTTTAAACAAATTAGGTGTTAAGTATTTCAAAACAGCTTCTGCAGATATTATCGATCTTCCATTGTTAAAATATATTGCCTCAACAGGAAAACCGACTATTATAGCAACGGGTATGTCATCGCTAGGTGAAATAGAGAGAGCTGTAGAAGTTTTTGAGAATTGTAATAATTTAGATTTTATATTGCTACATTGCGTATCAAACTATCCATGTTCAGATAGTTCATTAAACATGAGAGTTATGAGATCACTAGAGGGTTCATTTAACTGTTCAGTTGGCTATTCTGATCACAGTGTTGGATTTCTAGCATCAGTTATAGCAGTTTCTTTAGGGGCAAAAGTTATAGAAAAACATTTCACTTTAGATAAAATGTCTCCAGGTCCAGATCATATGGCCTCGTCAACCCCTGAAGAGTTATTTGAGCTGAGCTCCAACATAAGAAAAGCTGAAATAATGCTTGGATCTTCTAGAAAAAAAATTCAAGATGAGGAGATTCAAATGTCAAGAGTATCAAGAAAAACTTTGGTTGCCTCAAGAGAAATTAAAATAGGAGATCTAATTCAGATTGATGATATTTCATTGATGAGGACAGATGGTGGGATTTCAGCTACTTTTATGGATAATGTGATTGGAAGACGTGCTACTGCAAATATTTTAAGAAATAAAAAGATACAATGGAGTAGCTTGTCTTAGTGAAAAAAAAACAGGCAATTGTCATTGGCACGGGAGGTCATTCTAGGCCGGTCCTGTCTATTTTGGCAAACGTAAACACGCATAATATTTTTGGAATATTAGATTTAAGTTTGCATGAACCTGGTGAGCAAATACTTGGCATACCCGTCATAGGATCGATAGATAAGATCAAAGAGCTTGATAATAATATTTTTGATATCTTTTTAGCAATAGGTGACAATTCATTGAGAAGGTCGATGTTTGAAGAAATAAAGAGTTATGGATTTTCATTTCCAAATCTTATATCCAGACAGGCGGTCGTAGATAATAATGCAGTTATTGGAGAGGCGAATGTCTTTTGTCCATTGGTGTTTGTTGGCCCTTCATCCTTTATTGGAAATAATAATTTAATAAATACTGGCGCTATCATCGAGCATGAAGTGCACATTAAAGATCACTGCCATTTTGGTCCTTCATCTTTAGTCGCTGGAAGGTCTAGAGTGAATAATGAATGTTTTATTGGCGCTAATGCAACTATAATAGATAAAATAACTGTTATCGAAAAAGTCATAGTGGGCGCAGGCTCTACAGTAATAAAAAATATTTCACAATCTGGGACTTATGTAGGCTCACCTGCAAAGCTAAAGTTAACTAAATGATTTATGTATCAACTGGAGGACGATCCTCACATACTGCGTTTGAAACTGCTAAAGATTTCTTGAATCATGGCATAAGATCAATTGAATTGTCGGGCGGCAGTTACTCTTCGTCGTATAAAAAAGACTTAATATCTTTATCTGGTGAGGCAAGTTTTCAAGTTCATAACTACTTCCCACCACCGTTAGTTCCTTTTGTCTTAAATTTAGGTTCACAGGATCCTTATATTTTAGATAAAAGTATTAATCATGCAAGAAAAGCAATGGAATTGGTTTGCGACTTAGGGGGTGGTGTTTATAGTTTTCATGCAGGATTCAGAATTGATCCAATAGTTTCTGATTTGGGAAAAAAATTAGCTAAAAATAGTTTATATAGTAGAGAAGACTGTTTAAATACATTCAATGAAACAGTGTTAATGTTATCTGAAGAAGCTCAAGATAAAGGAATTAGATTATTAATTGAAAATAATGTTTTAAATGGCCAGAATTTGAATCGTTTTGGAGAAGACCCTTTATTAATGACAAATCCGAATGAAATTAACAAATTCATGAAAAAAATGCCATCAAACGTTGGGTTACTCCTTGATGTTGCGCATTTAAAAGTTAGCGCTCACTCCCTTGGATTTGATCTTTTAGAGGCGGCAAGTGAAATAGAGCAATGGATTGAAGGTTACCATCTAAGTGACAATGATGGTAGTTCAGATAGTAATGAATTAATAAGAAGTGATAGTTGGTTTTGGAAAATTATTGATAAAAATAAAACCTATTATAGTATTGAGGTATACGGCATAGATACCAATGAACTCTTAGATCAGTATAATTTTATTAGTAAAAAAATAAAAAATGCGTAAATCAACCACAATTAAAGAAATGTCTATACAGTCAAGTGCTTCATTATTGACTGCTATGGAGCTTATTAATAAAAATTCACAAGGAATTTGTTTTGCTTTAAAAGGACAAAAACTTGTTGGAGTATTGACAGATGGTGATATCAGGAGGGCAATACTTCAAGGCTTTGATCTGAACGAAATTGTATCTAAAGTTATGAAAAAAAAGTTTCTAAGTATTGAGATGGGGTCCTCTACAAGTGATATTCAAGATAAACTTAAAATAGTGGAATGTATTCCGATAGTTAATGAGCTATATGAACTAGTTGATTACGCTAATCAATTGCATTTTCATCATATACCACTTGTTCAGCCAGTATTAGATGGGAACGAACTTGAATATATTACAGATTGCGTCAATACTGGATGGATATCATCTCAAGGTAAGTATGTAAATTTATTTGAAGAAAAGTTTGCAGAGTTTACAGATAGCAAAAATACATGTGCCGTCTCAAATGGAACAGTAGCGCTTCACTTAGCTTTAATTGCATTGGGAGTTAAACCGGGAGATGAGGTTGTGGTTCCTAATTTAACATTTGCTGCCCCTGTAAATGCAGTTATTTATGCTGGCGCAACTCCTGTTATGGTAGATGTTAATAAAGATACTATGGCAATGGATGTAGACAATTTACGTAGAGTCATTACTAAGAAAACTACAACAATAATTCCTGTTCATTTATACGGACATCCAGCTCCAATGAAAGAGATAATGAATATCGCAAGATCAAATAATCTAATTGTAATTGAAGATTGTGCTGAAGCTATAGGAAGTTTCTATGATGATAAACATGTTGGAACTTATGGAGATGCCGGAACATTTAGTTTCTTTGGAAATAAGACCATTACAACTGGTGAAGGTGGTATGGTTATCTTTAAAGATGAATCTACCTTAAAACATGCAAAAGTATTAAGAGATCATGGTATGTCTAAAGACAAAAAATATTGGCATGAATTTATTGGCTTTAACTATAGAATGACAAATATGCAAGCAGCTATTGGTGTTGCGCAAATGGAAGTAGCCTCAAAGTTTGTTAAAGCAAAGCAGGATATAGCTGCAGAATATAATAGAAATTTAGAGAACATTAAAAATATTCAATTTCCAGGTAATTTTGGTAATGTCATTAATTCTTATTGGCTTTATACTATTGTTTTGCCTGTCGAATTGACTTCTTATAGAGATAAAATATTAGAAATAATGTTAGGGGATGGAGTAGAGGCAAGGCCAATATTTTTTCCAATCAGCGAAATGCCCCCTTATCAAAAATATATAGATAAAGATAATCTATATAGCATTTCTAAATATCTATCAAAGTCTGCAATCTCATTACCTTCCAGTGTTAATATGACCAAATACGAAATTTTAAGGGCATCAAAATCACTTATAAGAGCTATAGATAAAGCACAACTTGGTTTGCTAAAAAAAACCTCGGGTTAATGGGAACAGAATGTTATCAGATCAATACTTTATTACAGAATGTGTTCAATACCACTAGGTTACTGTTGAGTGAGTTGGATGGAACCTTTCTGAGGGAGAATTGGAAAAATGAAGAAACTAATGATATTGGGTGCAGGGGTTTATCAGGCACCTTTGATTAAGTGCGCAAAAAGCATGGGGATAGAAACTATAGTTGTTAGTCCAGCTGGTCTGTATCCTGGAATTGCCTTAGCTGATATCCATGTTGACTTGGATACTACAGATATTGAAGGAGTTCTTAGTGCAGCACAAGAGTACTCAATTGATGGTATAACAACTACTGGAGCTGATGTTGGTATTCCATCTATGGGAAAGGTTGTTGATGCACTTAACTTGCCTGGTACGGGTTTTGATGCAGCTCAATGTAGTACGGATAAGATTCTGATGAAGCAAGTATTTCTTGATTACTCAATACCTAGTGCAAAGTTTGGAATATTTACAAACATCACAGAAGCACAAGAATTTGCTGACAGCTTGGGATATCCAGTCATGGTCAAGGCTCCAGACTCTTCAGGGAGTCGAGGGATAAAACGGGCTGACTCTCAGAGTGCTTTGCCTGAAGCATGGCAGCATGCAGTAAAGGTTTCACGATCTGGACAGGTTATTATAGAGGCATATTTATTCGGTGTGGAATTTGGAGCACAGACTTTTGTTCATGGCAATACAGTGGTGGCAGTCTTTTCTCACGGCGATACAGTAACACCTCCTCCATACTCCACACCGATTGGTCATTCCATTCCTGCTAACCTAACAACGGAACAGCAAGAAGCAACTGTAGGAGTAATTAAAAAGGCAGTTGGTGCGCTTGGTATATGTGATTGTATTTCGAATATTGATCTTATCCTTGTTGATGGTAAGCCTTACATCCTCGAAATTGGAGCTCGTATGGGGGCAACTTGTTTACCTGAAACTATATCGGTTCATACTGGAATGGATGTCTACAAGCATCTGATACGCTTGGCCTTGGGAGAATATCCGAAAATTCAAAAATTAGAGCACCAAGCTAATGCATCATTACTACTAAAGAGCCATAAAAGTGGAACTGTGACCAGAGTGTTAATTCCGGATGAAGTTATCAATCATCCTCAGTTAGTAGAGCAACAGTTGGACATTTTTTTAGGGGATGACGTTAGTGCATTCAAGGTAGGTCCAGATAGGATTGGTCATCTGATTGTCACAGCAGATACAGCAACTGAAGCGGAGTGTCTAGTAGAGTTGCTGGCTAGCCAGATTATTCTCGAAGTTAAGGAAACAAGTGATACAGACTGAGCCAAACTACTCAATCGTTATACCTGTCTTCAATAGTGATCTATGGTTAGAAGAGCTTGTTGCTCGTATTGACCAGGTCATGGATCAAGAGGTAAAAGGTGAGTATGAGTTAATTCTTGTAAATGACTGTTCTCCCAACTCTGCCACATGGAAAATGGTAGTACGTATCGCAAGCCAATATTCATGTGTAAGAGGGTTTGATCTGCTCTATAACGTGGGACAATTCCGTGCAACATTGTGTGGCTTGAAGCATGCGCGTGGTGATTTCTGCATAATCATGGATGACGACCTTCAGCACCCGCCCGAAGAGTTACCCAAACTAATTTCTGCAATCAATCAGAGTGAAGATTTACTTTGTGTTATGGGCAGTTATGAGTCAAAGAAGCATGGCATGCTGCGTAATCTGGGCAGCATGTCATTCCATAAATTGCTGAGCTGGTTGTATGATAAGCCGTCAAATATTCAGACATCCAGTTTTAGAATTATGCGTCGTACGTTAGTCGATGCAATTTTGGTCTACAAAACAGCCAAACCTCAGATGGGACCCATGATTGTATCTTTGACTAAAAAAATTGATAACGTATCCGTCAGGCATGAACCAAGGCAGCAGGGGCAGAGTGGATATTCTCTACGTAAATTAATCAGTAGTGGCTTCGACAATATTATTAACTCCAGTACATTGCCGTTGCGCTTTTTTAGTATGATTGGGTTTCTGAGTGCTAGTGGTTCCATACTGCTGTCGATCTATTTTCTATTTCGTAAATTATCTGTTGGTATTAACTTAGAAGGTTTTACTTCACAGATATTACTAATAATATTTTTTGGTGGTATGACACTGGCAGGAATTGGATTGTTAGGGGAGTATATTGCACGTATAATTTCAGAAACTACAGGTCCAGAACAATTTCGAATCAAAGAAATAGTGGGTCAGATAAATGATAAAAAGGATACATTTCAGAATAAAGAATGATAGATGGTCTAAATAAATGAATATTCTTGGTTTGTATGATGGGCATAATACGAGTGCCGCTCTTATTTCAGATGGAAAAATCTTGAAGGCAGTAGAAGAAGAACGGTTCTCAAGAGTGAAAAATCATGATGGGCGAGTAGATGGATTATGTGCACCTTATGATTCAGTAAAGTATTGTATCTCCAATATTGGAGCAAATAATATTGATGCCATTGCGCTAGCGCTTGAGAAACCAGAAATTTTGCAAAAGAATGCAATAAATAGTTATATAGATTCTGTTCGGCAGGGTTTTTCCGAGCGCATAAAGTGTAATGAAATAAAAGGGCTGTCGGTTGATGGGTATGATATTTTTTTATATCCTCTAAAAACACAGTCGGACAGAATAGATAAGATCAAGCTCTGGTTAAAAGAAGCAGGAGTTCAGGTGGATCAGATTCCGTTCTATTATATAAATCATCATCTCTCCCATGTGGCATCAGCTTATTACACAAGTCCATATAATGATGCTCTTATTATTACACTAGATGGAAAAGGCGATGATCTTTGTGGCATGGTTGCTATTGGGCGATCAGGTAAGACTGAAGTAATAGAAAAGGTCAATTACATTCACTCGATAGGTCATATATATTCCGCAATTACGGTAGCATGTGGTTTTAAAGCGTTACGTCATGAAGGAAAAATAACCGGTCTTGCAGCTTATGCAAAACCAGATCCTGAGCTCATGAAAGCTTTTAGAGAATTAGTTCAAGTTAGAGATGGTAAGTGGTATAGCAAGTTGAATATGAAAAATAAGCTTGGGCCATATCCTCATACGTTATTCGATGAAAATATAACTCTGATCAGAGAATTGGTAAATGGCCTTTCTCGTGAAACTATGTCTGCGACTGTGCAGAAAATTACTGAAGAGTTAGTCTGTGAGTTTATAGAATATTACGTTAATAAATACAAAGATAAAACGGTTCTTCTTGCAGGTGGTGTTTTTGCGAATGTAAAAATTAATCAACGTGTTCATGAGATTGATGGTATAGAGAATATATATATCCACCCTGCTATGAACGATGCAGGGCTAAGTGTTGGGGCAGCTTTAGGAGCCTATTATCAGGATCATAATTATAATGGATGTTCTTTTGATAATGTTTTTTTTGGGCCTTCATATGGCGAGTCTGAAATTGAAGCATTGCTTATAAAAGAAAATATCGAGTACACAAAGCCAGACGATATCTCAGTAGAGGTTGCTAAGCACCTTGCTGAAGGTAAAGTGATTGCTCGATTTGATGGTGGTCTAGAGTATGGATCACGATCATTGGGAAATCGTTCCATACTCTATCAAACGACTGACAATAAAGTAAATGATTGGCTCAATAAAAAGTTGGATAGAACAGAGTTTATGCCGTTTGCACCTATAACTTTATTTGAAAAGCGAAACAGCTGCTACCTGAATGTTGAAGGAACCGAACATACAGCACAATTTATGACCATTACCTACAACTGTACAGAACTCATGAAAAATCAGAGTCCAGCCGTTGTGCACATTGATGGTACAGCTCGTCCACAGTTTGTGTCTGAGAGCAACAACCCAGGGCTGTATTCTATATTAACCACTTATTATGAAATGACTGGCATTCCAAGCCTCATTAATACATCTTTTAATGTGCATGAAGAGCCTATCGTCTGCACTCCAAGTGATGCTATAAAGTCATTTAGAACAATACAATTGGACTATTTACAGATTGGTAGTTTTATTGTGAAGGGTTATATTTAATAATATTGAGAATTGCCCTCGAAAATCAGCTTAAATTAGACAGTTCTAGAGTAATCATTAAAATTTCACGAATTGAGGGGGTTTTCAGATGCTACTTAAGTGGACCTTCTGCAAAAGATTACCTAGATGAAAATATTTTCATGCAAAGTACTACGAAGGTTGAGCAGATGGATTACAATAATTACCCTAAATATCAACAAGTATTCGAACCCTTTGAACGTGGTATAACGATCTAGGATTTGATTTTTAATGCAGGCTAGAATGTCACTAAATTTATGAAAAGCTTTAATTAAATATGCGATTTTTACTTAACCACTTTTATCTTTTATTAGCTATTTCTTTTAGTGTGGTAAGTCAATTGATCGTCAAATGGAAAATGTCCATGTTTTCTTTTGATGATTATGAAACTTGGCAGGAAAAATATGCATTAGCTTTCTCTATGCTTTTAAATCCATACATTATCGTCTCATTGATTTTGACGCTTTTAGCTGGCGTTACTTGGATGATTGCGATGACTAAATTTGAGATCAGTTATGCATACCCATTCACGCTTTTAGGACTTATTTTGGTGACTACTTTTTCAGTTGTATTTTTTAATGAGAGTGTCAATGTATATAAACTTGGCGGTATTGTATTGATTATCCTAGGTGTGGTTGTTCTTGCTAAAGGAATGTAATGGATGAAATATTATTCAATAATAATATTGATTTTAAATCTATAGAAAGTAAGTTGTTAAATGGAGATTTTATTATTTAAAAAACAGGTTTTGTATATTTAATGAAATTGTTGTCGGTATCATTAAATACTCCAATGGTATTTGAATGGAAAAAAATGATAAATAATAAATTTTTTAAAGAAAATGCAAAATATAGAATTGTTAATAATAAATACATATTCCAAGAACTTGAATTTTCCGAAACGGAAGATAGTCTTGATACATTAAAAAGTAAACTAAAAAAGTTTAGTAGATTTTATTATTGGCTTATTTATGTCATAAGTCCAGTTTTTACAGGTAGAGAGCAAAAACACTTCATATCAAACTATGTACATAATGACAAAATGACATTAAATGTAGGTAGCGGTAATAGCAAAATCGTAGAACATATTTGTAATATTGATATTTTTGCTTATGATAATGTTGATGTAGTTTGCGATATAGCGGATTTACCTTTTTTAGATAATTCAATAGATGTGGTTTTTAATAGTGCTGTATTAGAGCATGTGCCAAATCCTCAAAAAGTAGTTGATGAGATATATAGAGTTTTAAAGCCAAATGGTGTTATATATACAGCATTTCCTTTTATGCAAGGGTTTCACGCCTCTCCATATGACTTTACTAGGGTAACAGAAGAAGGTATTAAAGTTCTGCATCAAGATTTTGAGTTGATAGAGGTCAAACCTTTTGGCGGACCAACCTCTGGCATGTTATGGGTGTTGCAAGAATGGATTGCAATATTATTTTCTTTTGGTAATAAAAAATTACATATGTTGATTTATTTGTTTGTAATGGTAATTACAGCGCCAATAAAGTTTTTAGATTATTTCTTAATTAAACATCCAATGGCTAAAAATATATCTTCTGGATTTGTGTATATTGGTAAAAAATGATCCCATTTAACAAGCCAACTTTAACAGGTAATGAACAAAGATATGTTTTAGAATCCATTAATAGCCGGCATATTTCAGGTGACGGACAATTCACCAAAAAATGCCAACAATGGTTTGAAGAAAAACTCCATTGTCCAAAAGCACTTTTAACTACTTCTTGCACACATGCCTTAGAGATGAGTGCAATATTGCTTGATATACAAGCGGGTGATGAAGTGATTATGCCCTCCTATACCTTTGTTTCTACTGCTAATGCATTTGTCTTACGCGGTGCAAAAATTGTCTTTGTTGATATTCGCCCTGATACGATGAATATTGATGAGACTAAAATTGAACAAGCCATAACAGATAGAACAAAAGCTATTGTGCCAGTGCATTATGCAGGCGTTGGTTGTGAGATGGATGTCATTATGGCAACTGCCAATAAATATAATCTTTTTGTAGTTGAGGATGCAGCGCAGGCAATGATGGGTAATTATAAAGGCAAGGCGCTCGGTACAATTGGGCATTTAGGTGCATTTAGTTTTCACGAAACAAAAAACTATACCAGTGCAGGTGAGGGGGGTATTCTAATCATTAATGATGAAAAATTTATTGATCGTGCAGAAATTATTAGAGAAAAAGGTACTAATAGAAATCAGTTTTTCAGAGGAATGGTGGATAAATATTCTTGGGTTGATATTGGCAGTAGTTATTTGATGAATGATATGAGTGCCGCTTATTTGTGGGGGCAATTGGAAAAGGCAGATGAAATACATCGCAATAGATTAAACAGTTGGAACTTTTACTATAATGGCTTAGAAAAATTACAAGCAAAAGGTTTAGTTGTTCTACCAACAATCCCTAAAGAGTGTGAACATAATGGGCATATGTTCTATATTAAGTCTAAGGATTTGAATACTAGAGCAGAATTGCTTGAATATTTAAATTTAAATAGTATTATGGCAGTCTTTCATTATGTTCCACTTCATTCATCTAAAGCAGGATTAAAGTTTGGTAGATTTAATGGCACTGAGACATTCACAACTATAGGCTCTGAACAATTAATCCGCCTACCTTTATGGTTTGGTATTTCTTTAGATCAGCAAGAGAAAGTTATTGATACGTTGCATGGCGCTTTATTAAAATAATCTAGATAATCTTATGAACAATAGGTGGAATTTAAATAATGGAAAAGATTGATAATTTAATAAAAGGGCAAGAGACTGCGCATAGCAATAATTATGCTGACTTTATTTGTTGTTTATAGGATGTTTGTCATAGGCTCTATTCACTCTCAAAGAGAGGTGCCTGTGTCAGGATAGTTGAACGGTGAGTTGAATGAGTAAACTTAACTTTTCAGGGGACGGAAAGTGATGAACAAGTGCCCAAATATAGGGGAGAATTTAAAGAGAAGATAGTACAGAAAATGATGCCATCTAATTCCCAATCATTAGCCCAGATCAGTCGTGATACTGAGGGTTTCTTCAAGGGTAGCCCTGGGGCATATGCCGATGTAAACTGAAATACATCGGTTATCTGTTTATTGGTAGTTGACAGTCAAACCCTGTCTGTATCGGTTAATGATGTCACTGGTGGACCACTGGTCTTTTATCATTTCATACAACACTTCCGTGCCAGTGAGCTGGTCCAGTTGTTTGTCAGCAGCCCAAATTCGTAACCTGTCTACCCGATATTTTTCTCTAGCTTTGCCATGGTACATCCAGCTGGTAAAGCTTTCGAGATCACTGATACTGATGTAAATAACGTCCAACAGCGGAATGTAAGTTTTCAATTTTCCCTGCTCATAGTAATTTGTTGCCTGGCAATGCGCTTCACTTATGCCCAGCGTTTCTCTGTTGGTTTCCCAGCTTTTGGAGAAAACCCAGGCCCAGTCATACCAGCGGCGTTGATAAAACTGCTCAGAATAAAGGTTGGTATCAATGCAAAAAAGCTCAACTTCAGCTTTGTGTTCTAGGGTTTGCAATTTGGCAATAACAATATTATTCTCCAGCGCCGACCGTTGCCATTTGCCATAATCATCCCAACAGGCCAAGATAAATGCACAAATGAAAAAAGTAACGACCGTACCAGCTACCCACTCTGTCCACTTATGAGAATAAAACCGCAGCAATTGATAAATCAGACCAATGCTTAAGCCGCCCCCAACGCCCACCAGCATTGCCCAACGACTCTGGTAACCCTCATAAGCAAGCATTTTGTTCACTGCCGCATAGGGAAATACTGCAATGATCAACGCAACAACGACCATCACGGCCAAAAAAACAAGCAATAGTACAGGTTGGCCAGCGGTCTTGACAGTCAACCGTTCCCGTTTAACATAATAGGTGATAATGGTCATGAGCAACAAAGATGTCAGCAGTACTGCAAACAGCCTTAACCCTGAGCCTCGACCAATTTGCATAAAATGGCTAACAAAAGCGTTGTTAAGGGATTTGATGGTATTGTAGTATAGTAGAACCGGATCCAGCTTGATTTGGTTATAAGTTCCTCCAAAGTAATCATGCTGTAAATAAAATACTTGTTCATAAAAGTAGCTAGAAACCACTACAGCACTTAACAACACCGATATACGCAGGCCTTTTAACAGATTAAACCGGGGCTCGTCCGACTCACCCAGCCGTTTTTTCAGTTCAACCAATAAAAAAGACAAAAGAAAAACATACAAAAAGGGAATGAGAGAGCTGGTCAGGCAGGCGATAAACAAGCATAAGCAGGCGGCCAGGAGGCTACCATAACCACCACAGCCCCGCCAGAAGCGGTGGGCCAGCAATAAGCTGGCAAAAAACATCATGAATTTGAAAAGGGGAAGAGTCATGATGGCAAAAGGCTGGACAGAATAAGCGGGGAAGCACATGGCACCAAGGCTGATCACAAAGGCGCAGTTCTTCGGCAATGCCCAGGGGCCAACAGTCAATTTAAAGAACAACAGGGACGCGACCAGAATAAAAATGAAATTATAGATATTGAAAATCAACGTACCTGGTGGGGAAATATATGCTAACGCACGATAGAGCATATAACTCGTGGGTTTGGCCAGATCGACAAAGGCCGCCTTAAGACCGACATAATCATTTGTCTCAATGGCAGTTATTATCGTTAAATCATCATTGACCAGCAAATCTGAAAAAAATAACGGCCAGTGAACAATCAAGCAGACGACAACAAGTGCCACATAATAACGAAAATCTGGGAATCTGGAGAGAATGGTTTTAAACAAGGTCGAGAATATGTCAGTGATGCTTTTCGCTTCTTTTGAAATTTGCTTGTAAAGTTGATCCACATATGGTGAGGATTTGTAAAGTGTTGTTACTATTGATAATTTCATAAATTTAATATATTAAGCCACAGGTGGAAATAAACAACTATTTTAATACACAATTTGTTATTAAAAACTAGCACTTCACCAAAGCATTGCCACTGCCTGAACGACTTGATGGGGCGCCCCAATGGTCCTGAAAACATCGTTTAGTGTATTCTTTTTGATAAATAAGTTGGTTGGATTGGAATTCCATTGTGAACTCTAGACATGGGATGACATTTTCTTGCAAGGTACAATACAAATTCATTCGACCACGGTGGAGTAGTTTTGGATGGAGCCTTTTTAGGTCAAGCTTGTCCTGAATCTATAATTGAATATCTTTGGAATACAAAGATTAATGGATTAATTTTTGTGTGTAGTTCATGTTCTTAATATTATATCTACAAACTAGATTTTTAAAGATTTATACCTTAACAAATAACTTATAATTGTTTTTTTTGATGACGAGAAGTTTATATAGATGATTGGTTTTGAAACAATAGGTAATGCTACTTTAACTGTTTTTGATGGAATCCCAGTTTTATCTACAGATCCCTGGATTGAAGGTAAACCTTATTTTGGAAGCTGGGGGCACCCTTATTCTATCCCCACAGAGCAAATTGAAAATATAAAAAAGTCAAAATTTATTTGGTTATCTCATGGACACCCAGATCATATTGATAGTGCTTCCTATATCCACTTTAAAGGCTCGACTATTCTCATCCCTGATCATTATGGAGATAGAATCTATGATTATTTTAATGCAAACTTTGACTGTATAAAAATAAAGTCTAATAAATGGTTTCAAATTTCCGAAAATGTAAGAATAAAAAGTTTTGCTGACTGGAATCAAGATGCAGCATTACTTGTAGATATTCTTGGCAAAGATTTAATAGTAAATGTTAATGATGGAAGTTTAAGAGGCTGGAGTAAAACAATAAAAAAAATAATAAAGAATTATAAAAATAGATTTTTACTACAATTAATTAATTGGGGTGACGCAGATATGATTAATTTTTATGATGAAAATGGATCGTTTATTCTGCCTCATGCAGCCGAAAAACCACCAGTAGGCAAGGCATATTCTAGAGTAATGAAAAACTTAAACTGCAATTATGCCATCCCTTTTTCTTCATTTCACCAATATATTAGAGAAGATTCTGTGCATATGAATCAATTTTCCACTCCTCTAGAAAAGCATTACGAAGGTTTTGATAATTCGTGTGGCGAATTATTACCAGCATTCATTTGCTGGGATTCTAATAAAGAAGATTATGATAAAATAAAAGTTGAGAAACTAGAAAATATCATCGTATCTTCTGAAGATTTTGGAGATAATTATTCTGATCAATTAACGTTGGAAGATAAAGAAAAAATTACAAAATACTTTAGAGCTTTTGGGACAATTCCAGATTATTTTGGCTCCATTGTATTTAAGGTTGGAGGTAAAGATTTTGGAATAAAGCTATCTGAAAAATCTGCCTCATTAAGATTTGAACTTCCTAGAGGATCACTAATAAAAGCTGTTGAGTATGAAATATTTGATGATGTTCTAATTGGAAATTTTATGAAGACAACTCTCATTGGCTGCACAAGTCTCTATAATAATTTTACTCCACCAGTTACTAAATATGGTGACAACGGTCTTGCTAAAAGCAAGAAAGAACTTGATAAATATTTTGATTACTATAGATTAAATTCAGCTGATTACTGGAGAGATATGCTTAAATTCAAAACTGAAGGAATTGTCAGGTCTTTTATATCACCTCAATCAAAACTCTACAATATTGGTAAAGCTTCAAAACAGAAGATCTTCTAATTTTAAATTGGATATAAAATTCTAGAAGTTTAACGGTACTGGTAAAAAAGATTCTATCCAAATTCATTCCATAATCGCTGAATGAGATGTTATATTAGGCATCTTTGGCTTGTCTATTGTTTAGTTGATGTTGGTTATGTAATTAATATGAGTATCCATAAA
>Ga0209482_1001305_pt1 | contig 17565 bp, 22 predicted proteins | sample CoawatmetaG10DNA_FD_187512 | JGI IMG/M metagenome (GOLD analysis project Ga0209482, IMG submission 187512) | Marine microbial communities from the West Antarctic Peninsula - Coastal water metaG104-DNA (SPAdes) (version 2) | ecosystem: Environmental > Aquatic > Marine > Coastal ...
ATGCTCGAACCCGCGCCTATCGATTCTGAAGGCACCCTTTTCAAGTAAATTAATTCATGCATTTTCCAGTCAATTTGGATAAATTGATAGTAAAATGTTTTTTTAAAATTCCTCATCGAACCCAATTTCGTCGGAGGTATCGTCCATCTTTCCGTAATCCCCAACCCGTTTCTCGAAAAAGTTTGTTTTACCGTCAAGGCTAATATTTTCCATAAAGTCAAATGGATTTTTGGAGTTCCAAATTGGGGGTTGACCAATTTGTTTGAGAAGGCGGTCCGATACATACTCGATGTATTCAGCCATTTTCTCAGAGTTCATACCAATGAGATTACATGGGAGTGCGTCAATGATGAAACCCTTTTCAATTTCAACCGCCTCTTTAACAATTGAGTGGATGGTTTCGGTCGAAGGTTTGTTTCTGAGTAGTTTGAAGAGTTCGACAGCAAACTCTTGGTGAAGCCCCTCATCCCGGGAAATGAGCTCATTACTGAAGCAGAGACCAGGCATTAGACCTCTCTTTTTCAACCAGTAAATGGCACAGAAACTACCAGAGAAGAATATACCCTCAACACATGCAAACGCAAAGAGACGTTCAGCGAATGGGCGAGTTTTTGTATCGAACCACTTCATGGCCCAATTTGCTTTTCTTTCAATACAGGGAACAGTTTGGATAGCTTCGAAAAGTTGTTTCTTTTCAGTAGGGTCCCTAATATATTTGTCGATAAGTTTAGAGTATGTCTCCCCATGAACCATTTCATTGTGGCATTGGTATGCATAAAATGAACGAGCTTCGGAGATTTGTACCTCATCCGCGAAATTGTTATTGATATTTTCAAAAACAATTCCATCAGAACCAGCAAAAAATGCCAGGATATACTTTATGAATTTTTGTTCGTTATCGTTTAGAGTCTTCCAATCGTCTAGGTCTTTAGAGAGGTCTACTTCCTCAGCAGTCCAATTGGACATTTGAGCCTTCTTATAGAGTTCCCAGAGCTCAGGATACGCCAGGGGGAACACGGTGAATCTGTTTAGGGTTGGGGATAGGATTGGTTCGTACTCTTGTTCTATATAGTCCTGAAAGTCAAAATAGGACCCGGTGTGATTTCCGTTAATAAATATTTGAGGGTAGGCTGCAACTTTTCCACCACACAATTTAGTGAGTTCTTCTTTGTCGACCATGATTTTCTCATACTCGAGATTCTCTGACTCACATAGTTCCTTTGCGTGGTCACAATATTTACACTCCTCCTTTGAATAAATAATAACTTTCATCTGTGATATTATCCTTGATTATTTTTTGTCAGAAAACTCTAAGCATGATTGTGCCCTCTGATATAAATCAATATGATATAGTAAAAGTTTTAGTAAATGAAGACGGTGTTGAAGACCAAATGTACGGTATAGTTGGGATGAACACCGGTAAGACCCTTGGCCTGAGATATCTCAATGCCACTGAATTGGTTTACAAAAATGCATGTGTATATGAAGTTGAATCGACGGAGCTTTCTCCCGCCCCGTATGAAAGTGTTATGGAACACTACCCTATAGGAACTAAGTTTGAAGATCTGGAAATGAAACCCCTAGGTATGGATCGTTTTGCATTCTATTCAGAAATAGACGTCGAGGATAGTGATAGTGATATTTATGACGAAGGTCAAGAGAGTGGATCTGATCTAGAAGGTTTTGTTGTATCCGATAGTGAAGTAGTAGGTCAGGATATCCCTTTACCCCCGGGTCATGAGGCGATTGATAAAGAATGGAACAAGTGGGAACCATCCACTTCAGGTGGAAAGAGTTTCAAAGAAACGATTGATGCAATCGAAACGAGGGTTAGACGCCTAAGTGTATGATGCGTTGTTTGAAAATTTTAAAAAAGAGTACCACATTCAAAACAATGCTGGCAGCTATATGGAAACAACTAGAAGAAATAAAACCAAAAACAACCGAAGAAAAGCCAGTTAATAATAGTATATGTAAAATTTGTTCCGGTGTAAAAGTTATTACACGTGAAGGACTCCCCACGTGTTCTGAATGTGGGCTTGTTGATTCTTATTTCGTAGATGATTCAGCTGAATGGACGAGTGGAATGACAGATGATGGTAAAGTGAATGACCCCGCCAGGTGTGGTAATCCGAATGCAAATCCGGAACTTTTCTCACAGGCGTGGGGTAAGGGTACAATTATATCTACACAACACTCTTCAACCTATGAAAACAAACGAATGGCGAAAATCAATTTCCATATGTCTATGAATCATAAAGACCGGTCATTGTTTCACGCGTACAAAGATATTGACGAAGCATGTCATACACTACAAGATTCTATTCTAAAAGACGCTAAAATATTATACAGAAAATTCAATAATGAAAAACTCACCAGAGGTGCCGTACGTCTAGGTATCAAAGCCAACTGTGTTCTATACGCGTGTAGACTTGCTAAAAATCCAAGAACAACCAAAGAAATTGCAGATATGTTTGGAATTCAATCGAAAGATGTGAGTCGAACAACAGATATATTCAAGGAGAATATATTGGGGGCTACAAAGAAAAATTACGTAACCAAGTCATTTGACGTAATGCAAAGACTTCTCAATGCTTTTGAAATTACTCGAGAAGAGAGGTTAAAATGTGTTCGAATGTGTAGTTCTACAGAGGATTGTGTCGCGTTAATGAGTAAAACCCCGAATAGTGTTGCATCAGCAATTATTTATATTGTCATTGGTCATAGAGTTACAAAAACAGAAATGTGTGAAAAATGTTCCGTTTCTATTCCCACGCTAAACAAGATAGAAACTATAATTAAAAAGCACTTAGAGGCGAAAGGTTAGACATAGTATATGACGAAGTTGTTTCTTTCTACACCATGCTATGGTGGATTATGCTTGGAAAAGTATATGAGTAGTATAATTCAACTTCAAGTTCTTTTAATAAAAGAGGGAATCCAACTCTATTTGGATACTACAGAAAATGAGTCTCTCGTGCACCGTGCCCGTAATGTAGCTGTCGGTCGTTTTTTACAAAAAACAGATTGTGATTATTTCATGTTTATAGATGCTGATGTACATTTTGACCCTCCCGCAGTTGTGCGACTCTTGAAATCTGGACACGATTTATCCGTCGCGTGTTATCCCAAGAAGGTTGTGATGTGGGAACAAGCTGCAGACGCAGTAAGGAGGGGTGATGACCGTGATATGTCTATGCTGTCATCGAGTCTCGTTATCAACTTTGGGGCACTGAATAGACCAGTTGAAAATGGTTTTATTGAAATTCTAGATGGACCTACTGGTTTTATGATGATTAAACGTTCCGTTTTTAAATCATTGGAGGATAAGTTTCCAGAACTTTGGTGTAAGAACGATCACCAGAATAGAGATTTTGAAGAGTATCACGCATGCTTTGACTGCATGATAGACCCAGTAACCAGACGGTATTTATCTGAAGACTATGCATTTTGTCGTCGTTGGCAACAAGTAGATGGTAAAATTTACGCAGATGTAAACACTACATTAGGGCATGTAGGTAATTTACCATTCTCTGGATGTCTAGGTGAAAGGCTTAAGGCTTAGGGTATACATAGTCCTATGAAGCTTGTCACTTTGCTAGTCACCCGTTCGAAAGCGTGTAGTGTTAAAACATTACACACAGTTCTTAGAATTAACCTGACATGTATGCAAAAGGGAGTTGATAATGAGATTTCATACGTAGATGATGACCCTTTTCTAAAGGCTGAGGTAATTGAGCGGTATATGAAGAGTCATGAACGTATTATTTTCGTTGATTTCGGTATTTCTCTAGATGAAAAATCAATTGCACAGTGTTTTGAAAAGCATGAAGGTGTTGGTTGCCTTGTTTTTCCAGGGGTGAAAGAAGGTATAGATTGGAATTTGTTCAAACATAAGGTTAAGTCTGATTCAAAAGAACCTACGGAACAGATGGGCCTTCATTTTGATACTGAAATTGGCGCGAAAATTTCGGATGATATTTATAAGGTAAAATCAACAACCTCTAAAGCCTGGTGTATGAACACTAAAAATGTCATTAAGACAATCAAGGATAAAAAATCTGGGAAATGGACAGTCAATCCTAAGATGTTTCCTAAATTCACGGAACAAGGTGTTCGAATTTATGCGTTTACAGCAGCTAAGTTGGTGATGACTTATACACATGAATGTATAAGTAATATCCTTAACGCTGCGGGTATAAAAGTCAATTAAAGTTTATAACTGAACATAAAACATGTCTATAAAGTTGGAATCCCCACTTTACAAATATGTTGTGCAATACATTCATGCAAAGTGGGGTAGTAAAGACTATTTCCCTGGGCCTCAACCGGTTTCTATCGAACACAGACATTTCCCGGTTCTCAAAGGTGCAGAATACCTAGTGTGTGAGAAGACTGATGGGGAAAGGTACATGATGGTCGCTTGTATGTTTGAAGGTAAAAAGAAGTGTATATTTGTGAATCGAGCTTTCAATATGTTTGAAGTACCTATCAATCTCAAGAAGAGTGCCTATGATGGGACTATTCTTGACGGTGAGTTATACGAGGATACTCTCATGGTATATGATGCTGTTTGGGTAAATGGTGAGTCGGTGTGGAACCTCAATTTGATGAAGAGGCTTGAAGCTGCTCGGGGTATCATGAAGTCAATCATTTATATGAAATCTGACCAGTATCGACTCAAGTGTAAAACGTTTCACCAAATGAGGGAGTTTAGGAAGTTTATGGATGAGTATCTCCCAACGGTTCAACAAAAGATTGATGGTCTCGTGTTTACACCTGTCAATGAACCCATAAGAATTGGTACCCATGAGACGATGTTCAAATGGAAACCACAAGAGAAGAACACTGTGGATTTCCTCATGAAGTGGGAACCGTCTAGGGAAACACCTGGATTCAAACCTGGTACACCTGCGTGGAGGTTGTATGTACAAGAGAAGGGGAAACTTTTCTTCGAGTCGGAAATTCCATTCAATCGTATGGAAGATGAGCCATGGTTTGAAGATGGTGCAATCGTAGAGTGTAAGTATATCACATGGGAAGAACCAATGTGGTGGAGACCCCTAAAGAGACGAACCGATAAGAACTATCCCAACAATCGACGGACTTTTTACAGGACAATTGTGAACATCAAGGAGAATATTCAGATGAAGGAGTTTTTAGATTGTAGACCTAATTTTTAATATTGACTAAAAACAAAGATGTCTATGCCAATGTTAGCTGGTGTTGGTCTTATGATGGTATGCTGTTCTTCAAGTTCGGCTGCCATGATGATGGGCGGTAGTGAGGAAACCCCAGCCACGGGTGCGGGTGCTAGTGCCGGAGCCTCAGCTCCCACCACAACCAGCTTCCATGCTTCCGAGATCCCAGATGATGCTATGGTAATCGATGTAGGTGAGATCCCAATGGCTTACATGGAGGGTGATGCCGTCATTGGCGACTTTAATACCCCCGCAGGTTCCACAGCTACAACTCGAACACATTATCTTCAGTTTCAATCGGATGGAAACTTGGTGTGGGTAAAACAAGGTGGAGGTACTTTGTGGTCAATGGGATCTAAAGTAACCATGCCTGATACGAAAATATACTTACAAGGTGATGGGAACATATGTGCAAAGGGTAACACTGGCCCTCATTGTTCGCAACAAGCACCAGGGGGGGTATTAACGTACAATGGGGATGTACCAGCGGGACAACACAAATTAGTTGGAACAAAGGAGGGTATGTTATATGTTGATCACGGTACTGGTGTAGCCGGTAGAGCAGTTCTTTATACACCACCTAGCACTACCGAAACGTATGTTCTCCCTTATTAATTTTTCAAATTATACACCATAAAATAGAATCCGGCCTGGTCAGGTAGTTCCTCCTCCCTTACCATTTCGTCATTAATACAAAACCATTTATCACGTCTCTTCACAAAACTCACATAGTGTCCGTCGTCTTGTGCACCAACGTGTACAGCTGTAGAAACGAGATTGTATTCGTAGTCGTTAATTAATATATTCTCAATAATTTCGATATGACTCTTCCGATCAAATGAAATCATCAAAACCTGAGGAAGTTTTGAAAAGAGCATACGGGTAGTTGCGACGTGGTGTTTCTTCCCTTTGTTGTCTTCAAAATTCTCAATCGTGTACCAATCTGTGCTTTTAGAAAGCATTTCACCCATGTCTGTACCCTCAGAGGTTATCAAATGAACACTAAAATCCTCTTCGTTTGTTGATTTTCCACCTGGCCATATAGTTTCTTGTATCTTCTTTCCATAAAACCATGGTTTGATTTCAGGTCTTGAGGTTTCTAGGATGTCAATGATGCACAGAATCGCTTCTTGTACATCGTGTTGTTCTTTTGTTCCAAATCTTGGAAACTTCTCACGAAAGTGGGAAAGCAGTGGGTTTATATCAACTTTATCCTGACCCTTGGTCCAATAGGTCTTCACGAGGTTTGAGTACTCCTTCGTGAACCTACAATCTCCGGTGTATGGGTGTCGTATTAAATAGTTTGACAGTGCTGGAATGTAAAGCAAACATTGAAGGGCGGTATTGAAATAACAAGTATTTCCATGGTTTTCAAACCCTTTCATTACATTTTATGTATATAAAACACTTAAGAGAATGACGCAATGTGTAAATGTTAAGAAAAAATCAACATGGATATTCAAGCCATCATCGACAAAGTTCTCCCCATCTTTGAAGCCCATAAGAATGAGGGTGATATCGAAGTTGAAATTCGTCTAGGGAAGCACAATGGTTCCCTCTTTGATACAAATGTAGGTAAAGACACCTGGAAGCGTGTCCTCAAGGGTCTAAAGAAGTATGACGGTTGGGAAAGTGTTAAGATGAGCACCTCTGACGTATACTACAGTGACAGCAACAACATTCGCATCACCTCTGATGAGGAATCTGGTGAGCAGACTATGATTCAAAAAATCAGTGTCATCAAGGAAGACTTCAAGTGCGACCCCCTTGACGTAAGGTTTTGTGTGGCGAGAGAGATTCCCACAACTGGGGAGTATGAGATGGATCGAAAGAGAACCAAGACTCGACACTCATTTGTGCGTAAGAACCTCAGTATCGACATGACCATAAGTAGTGGAGACAATGCCGATATGGATTCTGAGGAGGAGGCTAACTACCAGATTGAATTGGAGATTATGAAACCCGATGCGGTCGATGATATTTACAAGTTCCAGAACATCCTCCAAAAGGTTGCTGACCTCTCGAAACTAATTTCTGCGTAAAAGTAAATGATATACGCCATAGCGATTCTTATTGTTTTGTTTCTCCTCTACGAAAAACACACAAAGTCCGATGAGGTTGACGGTTCCAAATATTTTTACATCAGTGATGGCGATTCCAAGGCGGTATATGTCATGATGCACAAGGATGGAGTGAGTAGCGACAGACTCAAGAATTTTGTTCGAATGGAGGATGAATTTCTCTCAATGGAACAAAGGTCTGTATGCACGGGTATACCTATGATAGTTCAAGCTGGTCTACTTTCTAATAAAATCAAAGATGCATTCCCAAAATATGATTTCTCTCATCATGTTATCCATCTCAAACAAATCGCTGAACCCACTAAAATAGTCAACCGTAAAATTAAGTGCTAATTTTATTTGAAACTTAAACAATAAAATTTTATATATACTAAGTCTATGGAGGGGCAAAGACACCTCGTAGTTGAAGGACCCGATGGCTCCATAGCTATAGCCTTCAACCAAGAAATACCTCCACCTGTTTTACTAGAACCTCCAACACCTTTATTGGTCCGCGTTGACGTAGTTGCAGTAAAATATACTAAGAATGTACAAATATGTTTTGAAGTGTCTCTTCTTATATCTTTGTTTAAACTCGTCACTTCACTAAGAATATTTGATGTAATAAGTTTTATTTTTATTATAGCAAGTACAATTGCAGTTCATTCTGAAAGACCTATATCGGTTGTCCCAATACTATGTCACATGACATATTTAGTTACAATAACCCCAGTAATAGGTTATATGCATATGTGGTGGGATTTATGCTACGTCATATCATACAATATATTATGTCTTATATCACTCCTCACTATGAAGGAAATTGTAGCTCAAATACCAATATGATCAGCTTGTTATCCTTACATCTTTTCAACCCGTGCTTTGACCGAACGGTTAATTTTCGTTGGAGTTGCATTCCTCATAGCATTAGCACGAGTCTTTAGCCAACGTTTCTTATACTCACTCATTCTCTTTGCCGTTGGTTGTTTCTTTTGGTTTAGCATATTCATCATGTAATTGGCAGCCATACGACGGTATTCATTTTTCAAGTTATTACTGAGACCATTTGTATTAACCATGTTGGTGATATATTTCTTCTCAAGTTCTCGTTTCCTTTGCATTTTCCAGTTGCTTACCATTTGTTTCTTAATTTTATCAACAACCATCTTTTTTGGTAATCCAATTGTTTTATCTCGGTTTTGTTTACCAATCTTATTAATGGCGTTTTTCACGTTTTTGATATCTTGGGTAAGGTTTGGTTTGTAACGGTTCATCCACGTCTTTGAGTAAAGTTTAGTCAAGTCTTTACGAATAGAGTTTTCATCTATCCCCACTTTTTTCGCTTTTACTTCTGTTTTTTTATCGACCACTTGCTTCGCTTTTGTTTGCTGCACCTGCCTCTTTGAGGGTGCAGGGGGTGCGGGGGGTAAAGGTTTAGTCATGTTATTGCGCACCTTTTCAATCTGTTTACAGAGAACATCCTTTGTTTGTTTACCGTTTGTGTTAATTTTGAGTAGTGCAGCAAAACGTTTGATTTCATCTAGTTTCATATCACGGCACAGTTTGCGACCAACACGGAAGGTGTTGTTAGTTCCAGCTAAAGAGACATTCTTGTTTTTGTTGATATTTCTCATGGTAGCAGTTTTAGCCTTAGATTTACCCTTAATTGCCTCACATATCTCCTTTTTGGTCATGTCTCGGGTGCCACTCTCCGTTTTAATTCTAAGATTAACAATGTTCATTTTTCGTGCAAGGTCCTTGAGTTCCTTTTTATCCATACGTTCACACTTCTTTCCATCAAGTTTGAGTGCATTGATTTGACTGTTAGATAAAGGCACTCCACGCTTTACAACGGCTTTGGTCTTTTTAGGGGAAACCTTTTTAGCCTTAGTCTTGCGTTTGGGTTTGGCCTTAACGCCTAGGGTGATATCCCCATCTCTATAAAACTCCCTGATTAATGGGGAAATAGCTTTGTATGCATTTTCCATGACAGCGGGTGATTTAGCACCTATGATTTGTATGGTACCAGACTTACTGATATTGAGTGTGTATCCATTCATGGTGACATAGAGCATTGGTGTAATTTCTGGTTCATAAGAAACAGACCCATATTTGGAAAATTTCATTGAAGCACGTGTAAGATTCGAGAATATTCCGTTTATGCTAAACTGACCACTGAGATTGTTATACTCGATTGGACTGTAAAGAAATGGTTGTTTTTGGGTGTAATTTTCTACGACAAATCTACGAATGAGTTCAGGTTGAGTAGTAATGTTTGTACCAACAAACCCACCCGAAAAACGCACTTTACCATTCCTATAAATATTGAAAGTGGCGCTTTGGCTTTCTGTACCATTAGAAACAGTCATCATGATTTGAACACTCGCAAAGGTCTTATTGATATTACCTTTGGGTCCAGCTTCTTTAGTATGAGAAAAACCGGTTTTAAATTGACCATAAATACCTCTCATTTCACGAGTGTCTATATAAAGACCTTCACCAATTGGTGTTTTACCGAGTGGTTTTTTCATCATAATCGGTATAAGGTCTAAACGGGGGTCTTTACCAAATGGTCGATTAATGGTGGCATTAAACATACCAGGTTTTAATGGAGATATTTCGAGGTTGTCGGTAAATTCATTTATCACATTTGGGTTAATGTTTTCAAATTCACTGGTATTTATGGGTTCTTTTAATGTGTTATTTACTAATTTATCGATGTTTAGGTCGGAGAATTCATTTTCTAGGGGTGAGTTGTTATTCTCGAATTGTGCGAAACGACTACGGGGTGGTGGACCTGGGGGAGGGAGTTGAGTTCTCTGGGGTCTGGAAAGTGGTCGCATGAACTGCTGACCCCTAGCTAGACTGGCTTCACGAGCCATTCTTTCGGTTCTAGCGCGGTCGGCTCTTTCCATCTCCATTTCAAGTTCTCTCGCGAAGTTGTTATTGGAGTTCGACGCAGAGTCAGGACTTCGTACATCTACACCAGACTGCCTGACAAATTCTTTGACCGACTGGCTCATATTACTATTTGTAAGGATTTTTTTTAATGGTTGTTGCCAGTCATCAGTTGGTCCTCGATTAAATCGATACCGAAGATAACGGGCTGTAGTGGGTATTGCCTTCCTCTATATGACACCGACTCGTTTCTAACCTCGATATCATAGGAACTGAAGGGACCCACATAGAAATCTTCATGAAACTTGTGTTGCCCCAAATTATTGTTTTTACAGTGTGTATTGAACGACTGAACAAAGAGGTTCTGTGGTACGTACTGGTCCTTACCCTTGTCGATAATTGTAGACTCCAGAAAGTGGATGAGAGAGTTTGCAACTTTTGCAACCTGCTTTTGGATAGTCTTGAAATACTCGGGTACTACATTCCAAATATCTTTGTTCCTGTACTTGTTCGCATAATCAATGTACCCTTTTACACATTTAAGTAGAAGTTTAGGTAATTCACTTTCAAGTTTCTCATCGAGTTGGGGGTCAGCATTACGCACCTGTTTACCGAAGTTCCATGGTAGAATACGACGCAAAACAGACCCTGAATTATCCTTCCATCCTGGTACTTCATTCCCACCTAGAATACCAGGAACCTTCCATTCAAATGACATAGCCGTCTTATTCTTAACAGCCACAGAGACGTCTTCTCCTGATACAATTGACTGGAATTCAGCTTGTTCTAGGGCAAGGTCACCTTTCACCTCGGGTGCAATAAACATGAAGCCATCCTTAATCGCAGAAAGACCGAACTTCTTCTCGATGTTGTTCGAAAGTGTACCAACATCTTCACCTTCATAAAACTTTTTGAAAACCTTGGTAATTAAGGTAGACTTACCTGATTTAGCAATACCCTTGAAGAAAGGAATAATCTGCCAGGTGTCCAGCTCACCAATATCAAAGCAGAGGCGGCCACCCATGACATATGCCCAGTTGCACACTTCATCGGAAAACTGTTGATACTTTAGAACCGTGTCAAAGTGGGGGGTCGGGATATCTTGCCACCTTTCGAGGTGTGAAAAGTCATCAAACTGCTGGTCGAAATACTTACAGGCAATAATAGTTGGGTCTAGACACCCAAACTCCTTGCTTTCGTATGAATAGAAGCTACATTTGTAGGTGCCAAGGTCTGGGTCCCATTCCTTACCCACAAATACACCATTCTTGAATGACCAAACATGCCTCCGTTTGATAATTGTGGGGAATTGTGGGTCCATACATTTGGTAATGTTGTCGATTACTTCCCTAAAAATGCTCCCCTTACTGGTAAAGTTCTTCCAGTTGTTGAAATCATCATCCTTTTGGGCGAGTGAGTACACAAAATCTTCGATGGGCATTTTCTGGCGCCACGCTCTTGTTCTATACCCCTCAATTGTCTTGATTTCCTCACAGCAGAATCCTTTGTATCTACGATATCCAGCCTTGTAAAGTTCATCAAGTACGAAAATGAGACACTTCTGGAAAGGTGTTGCACTCTCTACATCATCATCACACATTGTGGATGGGTCAGATGTTGAACTCGTTTGGGGTACAGCGGTCGGATTTACAACACGTTCATACGCAGTATAGTGTCGACGGATGTTTTCATACCCATCTTTGAGTTGTTTCAGGACACCATAGATTCGGTCGGTTAGACCAATTCCATCATCAGTTTGTTTTTTATGGAGGTTCATTTCTTTGACCCTGTTTTTCAAATCTATCAGGAAGCGACGTTGCTTCTCACGAATACCCTTGATAGCTAGAATATCTATCTTTGCCGCAATTGGGTTGTTATTCTCGTCATAATTATCAGCGTGGATGAATTGCCTATACCCCAACTCACGGGCATTCCTATAATCCTCTGTCCTGAGATCCCAATAAATCTCAAAATTATCAACAAGTTTTGTTATGGTTTCTTCATTCATCGACTGGATACTCTGTTTTTGAAGTTCTGCTAACGCTTCATAACGATTTGGTTCCTTGTCGATGAAATGAGTAGTTTCCATATCTCTTATAGTATTTACAATTTTTATCTCTAATTAGATTTCAACTCACTCAATATTTTGATTAATATTTTGTTTTGCATTTGAAGTTGTTGGGTGATACCGACCAGGGCGGTACATACAGTGTCACCATCCTCGGTGGCGAGTAGGGAAGTCATGAGTTCAGCAATATCCAAACCCTCATCCTCGAACATCATTTCATCATCCCCCTCCATATCTTCAATTTCGTCATTTTCATCAGCGGTCATCGACACTTCTTCAGCCGAATCAGAATTAGATTCGGTCTCATACTCAGATTCGGGTAGGGGTGCGATCTCACCTTCTTCGATTTCTTCAGGCTGATTTAAAGTAGACATTTAATTTAGACCGAGAAAAATTCAAATCAAAATATGCGCGTTTGGCCAGAATTATTTTCTCTGTGTATAGTACAACAACTCTCAAAATGGCCGGTGGTCTTATGCAACTCGTAGCTTACGGCGCCCAGGATGTCTACCTTACCGGTAACCCTGAGGTGACCTTCTTCCAGGCCAAATACAAGCGCCACACTAACTTCGCGATGGAGAACATCGAACAAACCGTGAACGGTACCGCCGCCAACTCCGGCCGCGTGTCCGTCACTGTTGCGCGCAACGGTGATCTGGTTGGTGACATGTACATCCAACTGGAGTCCGATGAGGCGACTACCGTCACCACCGCCGCCGCCGATTGCAACTGGGTTGCCGAGCGTGCCATCAACAACGTTGAACTGTCCATCGGTGGCCAGCGCATCGACAAGCACTACCAGAAGTGGTGGCGCATGTACTCGGAGCTTTACTTGGACGAGTCCAAGAAGGCTTCTTGGGGTAAGATGACCACCGCGGGTGATGGCAAGACTGTCTACCTGCCTCTGATCTTCTTCTTCAACAGGAACCCCGGATTGTACTTGCCTCTGATTGCGCTCCAGTACCACGAAGTCCGTTTGGATTTCGACCTGGCGTCCAACTTCACCACTTACCTGAACGCTGGTGTGTTCAAGGTGTGGGCCAACTACGTGTACCTGGACACCGAAGAGCGTCGCCGGTTCGCCCAGAAGGGTCATGAATACCTGATCGAGCAGGTGCAGCACACCGGTACCGACACCGTCACCTCTGCCGGTACCAAGCAGGTCCGCCTGTCGTACAACCACCCCGTCAAGGAACTGGTGTGGTGCTTCTCCAACACCCAGACCAACAACGGTATGTGGAACTTCACCACCCAGTCTAACGATAACGACGTCATTCTCGAAAGCTCCACCCTCGCGTCTGTTTCCAACTGCTTCGTCCCCGCGTCCTTCATGGGTACACCCCTTGTTTCCACCGGTACGGCTGGTTCCGGTGTCCAGTTCACTGAAGAAGCCGTTGGTCCCCTCAGCACCTTCAAGCTCATCCTCAACGGCCAAGACCGTTTCAAGGAACAAGCGGGTAAGTACTTCAACCAAGTGCAACCCTACAACCATCACTCCGGTAACCCCTACCCCGGTATCTACTCGTACTCCTTCGCGCTCAAGCCCGAGGAGCACCAACCTACCGGTACCTGCAACTTCTCGCGCATCGATAACGCGCAAGTCCAGGTTGTGGCCAACACCCTCAACAACGCGACCTCCCTGCACATGTTCGCGACTAACTACAACGTCCTCCGCATCCAATCTGGTATGGGTGGCCTCGCCTTCTCCAACTAATTTGTTGGTTTCGGTCTGTTAGTAAATTAAATCAAAAAATCATTTTTAAAATGCACAATTAATGCTATTTAAAAACGAAAATACATACTCAAATAGTATGTCCACCCTTGCCACTTGTCATATTAGACCACCGCTCGTACCACGAACTCGTATTATCAAGAAGAAGTCTCGTGTAGCTGTCCGTGCAAATTATAAAATTATCCTCATTACACCCGGTGGTGATGAAACCTTTGAATGTGATGATGAAACGTACATTCTAGATGCAGCGGAAGAAGAAGGTATCAACCTCCCCTATTCGTGTCGCAAAGGTTCGTGTTCCGCGTGTGTGGCGAGATTAGTATGGGGTCATGTAAGCCAAGATGAACAATCCTTTCTTGATGAACATCAAATGATGAGAGGTTATACCATGTTATGTGTGGCTTACCCGAAAGGTGACTGTAAACTTAAAATAGAAGTTGAAGATGAACTATTTTAAGAAACTTAAATATAACCCTCCCATTTAATATAATGTTCAAGAAAGTGTTTGACCTTTTTATTAAAGTGGATAAACCTATGTTAGGACGTTGGTCCCTTAAATCATGCGAGGAAGTGGCAACATCCATCAATTCGGTGTATCAGAATAGGGATCATTGTGGTGATGTCATATGTAAAACACCCAAAAAGGCTTCAGAGTATAAGGATAAACCGCGATAAGTAATCATGTATGAAGTCTACACTGATGGCAGTTGTTTGGGAAATCCTGGACGTGGCGGCTGGGGTGTGGTCAGTGATATGTTTAAATTATCTGGTAAACAGACTGACACGACTAATAATGTAATGGAGATGACTGCTATTCTCAAAGCCCTGGAGGAATGTTTGAAGAGGGACATCCAAGAAGTTTGTATATTTACGGATAGTCAATATGTGAAGAATGGTATTAGCGCATGGATTATAAACTGGAAAAAGAATGAGTGGATAACATCCACTGGTACACCCGTAAAAAATAAAGAGTTGTGGATTGCTATTGATGAAGTGCGTAATAAACTGAATCTTGTTAATTGGAAATGGGTAAAAGCACACAACGGAGACCCTAAAAATGAAGAAGTTGATAAATTAGCCTACGAAGCTGCGGGTGGAACCCCTAAAACGAATGTTGCGAGTGAAACAAAGGGGTCAAAATTCTATGGCGTCTTTCGAGGACATATTCCTGGTATTTACACCACATGGGGTGAGGCTAAGACGCAAATTGATGGCTATAGTGGGGCAGTGTATAAATCTTTTAAAACTGAAGAAGAAGCAAAAAAGTGGATGGTCGATACGGGTACATGCGTAAAAGAGCGAATATACTTGGATGTTCCTTTCGACGAAAAAGATGTAGTAAAATCAAAAGGTGGAAAATGGGATATGAATGAAAAAAAGTGGTGGGTACAAGAAATGAAACCCGAACTTGAGATTTATCTTCCAGGGTATCAATAGACCATATGAGTGTTAAACAAGACGAACAGTGTGAATGGTGTGAAAAACAAGAAAAGTTGCTTATAAAATGGGCAGAAAAAGCGGCTGGATACCGCTGGTTACATAATCACGCACGTCTATTCTATAAGAAACAAAATGACTGGTTAGCCTACCCAAGTATAGTTATAGCGAGTATAACTGGTGTTGGTGGTTTTGCAGTGCTAAATCCAAGTGGAAATGATGGAGTTTCAGATGATACCAAAAATAACATTATGATAATTCAGTACTTTTTCGCATTCCTAAACGTTCTAGCGGGGATACTTACATCTATCAGTAAATTTAGTCAAAGTTTAAGTCTTTCGGAATCACACTCTTCACAGTGCATACAATGGTCTAAACTCTATAGAAGTATTGACATGGAACTTTCTCTTGATGTTAAACACCGTAATAACGTGGTTGAATTCATTATGAAATGTAGGGAAGATTACGACAAACTTCTCGACGATTCACCAGATATACCAGCTATTACTATTCAAGCTTTCTTGGTCCAGTTCCCCGATAAAGAGAATAAACCCGATGTATGCAACGGTCTAAGTATCGTTGTAAGTGATGATGCTGCATCACTCACTGGTTCTAGACGCGCAGTTTCCAGATGGCTAGGGGCTTTTAGTAACGTGACGTCAAATAGAAGGAGGAGTAGTGATATGGGGCGACAAGAATCAATAGAAATAATATCAGGTTAATATAAATGTTATTGATAAAACTTTTACCAATTCTCATGATTACCCTCGTGTACGGTCTCATCTACAGTTCTATTCATAGAGCTGACCCAGGAGCGTTTGGATTCAAGGATGGTCTTGTTGACCCTTTCTACTTCTCTTTCACCACCATGAGTAGTGTTGGTTATGGTGATTACAGTCCCCAAACCAGAATCGCGAAGATGCTGGTCATGTCGCAACAATTCCTCCTTATTGGTGAAGTTGTAAGCCTTTTCGGTCTCGACCGTATAGGCAACCTCAATAAATCAACTTAAAGTTGAAGTTCCTATGTAGTATGTGGGTGGTCCCACCGTTATACAAGTTGGTTAGTAATATAATCAAGTTGCACCGTTCTTATAGCTCAGTTGGTTAGAGCGTAGTGCTTATAACGCTAAGGTCATGGGTTCGAGCCCCGTTTGGAACAGCTTTTAGAGTGGGTTATCCTCACTGTAAAAGTTATGATTTCATTTCTAGTATCATAGTATGACTCACCAGGTTGCGATTAAATTGGATGACACGACATCTGCGAGTGATTTAGACTCGTTCTTCACACAAATATGGTCACAAGATAAACGTGTTCGAGTTGTTTTAGATGCTACGGAATGTAAAAAGATTTCATTGGGGCGTATTCTTTCTATGAAAGGTGTGTTAGATGAACACAGATACAGTTCTAGAAAGTACATAGACCATACGGTTGTCGTAGTCAGTTCAGGATTTGCACGATTTATATTACGCGCAGGTTTGGCGATCATTAGGACCGAAAGACCGGTGTACATAAAACGAGCTTAGTATACCTAAGTTGATCTAAATCATTGTAAAACATCAACTTCAACTACAACTACTTATTGTCAATTCGACAAACAAAAATGCTTGCACAAATCACTGCTACGACCGAGGATCTCCGATCCATTGATTACACTGATGCCAAGGTGACCAATCTGTATATGGTCAACATCGACGACTGTGATGTGGCCATCAACGAACCTGTAACTTTTCAGGAATTACGAAAACACATTCTTCAGACTATCTACACCCCTGACCTTTTCGAGGGTAAGTTTGGAATCTCCGATTCACCCAAAGGTGAACACTGGTACCCAATCGAGCTCGTCGGGGTTGTGGACGGGACCGAACCAGAAGAGGTCGAAAAGTACGACGGTCTGTGTATGAAACTGTTTACGTACAACAAGAATGCAAATGACGTTATGAATGACGTTTTCAAGGCGCTGCCCATGAACCATCTTTATTCGTGCAGCATTAATATCACGCTCAAAGATGGTCGAAAAGTGGTGATCAACCACAAGTTCCCTAATACTCAGAGAACGTGTGGTTGGAAACCCGAGTTTATTGATTTTGCGAGGAAGTTTGTCATGGCTTAGTACCCCCACTTCACATCGTCGGGGGTAGCTTGAGGGTGATGCCTCGAGATGAAGTT
>Ga0209482_1001310_pt1 | contig 17548 bp, 17 predicted proteins | sample CoawatmetaG10DNA_FD_187512 | JGI IMG/M metagenome (GOLD analysis project Ga0209482, IMG submission 187512) | Marine microbial communities from the West Antarctic Peninsula - Coastal water metaG104-DNA (SPAdes) (version 2) | ecosystem: Environmental > Aquatic > Marine > Coastal ...
CTTTATTATAGAGCCCTAAAAACTAATGTTGAAAAATAGTCTAATCTATACTTTTTTTCAAAAATATTCATATGACTTTTGTATCCATTATCTTGCCTTGCTTTTGAAGTTAATTTATATCCTATTGCTTCCATTGCAAATATAAATTCACCAAGGTTATAAAACCTTACAGGAATCTTATTACCATAATAGCTTTGAGTAGTTACAAATGATTCAATATCTCCAGCAGGAAGATCTGAAAAGCTTTCATAAACACCGTCCCAAATAATATTGTTATTTTTTTTCATTTTAAATTTTTAGTTTTTATTAAAACACTTAAGAGCTTCAACAACTTTTTGTGCGTCTTTAATACTAAGTTCAGGGTAGATTGGCAAGGAAAGTATCCTATCAGCAAGTTTTTCGGTAACTTTCATATCAATTGAAGTTGTCAGTCTATTCAAATATGCTGGTTGAAGATGGGTAGGAGTTGGATAATGAATTCCAGCTAAAATATTTTTTCTTTTTAAGTGGTTCATTAATTCATTACGATTACTTACTTGAACTACAAAAAGATGATAAACATGAGTTGACTCATCGCGAGTCTTAGGCATTACTATAGAAGAATCAAAAAGCTCAGCAATATAATGATTAGCTAACTTATTTCTTTTAGAATTATCTGAATCTAAGTGTCGTAGCTTCACTCTAAGAATTGCAGCCTGCAACTCATCTAACCTTGAGTTTCGACCAGGATAGATACTAATGCGCTTATCCCACCCATATTCTCTGAGCATACGAATTTTTTTTGATAATTTTTTATTATTTGTTGTTATAAGTCCTGCATCTCCAATTGCGCCTAAATTTTTCGTTGGATAACAACTAAAGCATCCAATATCGCCAATTGAACCAAGCCTTTTCCCATTATATTTGGCGCCATGAGCTTGGGAAACGTCTTCTATTAAGAAGATTTTATTTTTTTTGCAAAAAATTGAAATAGAGTTTAAATCTGCAGATTGTCCATAGATATGCACAGCAATAATGGCTTTAGTATTCGTAGTTAGAGCATTAGTTAATTGAGAGGGTTGTAAAGTAAAAAAATGAGGCTCGATATCTACTATAACTGCTTTTGCACCCGTTGCCTCAATTGCAGCTATTGTTGCTACTGCAGTATGTGATACGGTAATCACCTCGTCACCGTATCCCACATCTAAGGCTCGCAATGCTAATTCAATAGCATCCGTACCATTAGCCACACCAATTGCTGAAGTAGTTCCAATATACTCTGCAAAATCTTGCTCTAACGCAGCCACTTCGTCGCCTAACACATAGCGATCTCCTCGCATCACTGCAAGAACTGCCTCCTCTATTTCAGCTTGGTAACTCTTAAACTGAGCTGACGGATTGGCACAAAGTATCATTATTAAATGATCTCAACTTGAGGAATATATGTAATCCATTTTCTACCTTGAGACATAAAACTTTCTTCTTTTTTCATAATTTCAACTGCATGATTCCATGCAAAAAGTAACACATAGTCAGGATCACTATCTCTAAACTCATCATAGGGTAGAACTGGTATATGGGCACCAGGAGAGAATTTATTATGCTTAATAGGCGTAGTATCAAAAATACACTCAATTAGATCTGATGTAATTCCAAAATAGTTAATAACAGTAGTACTTTTAGAAGTTGCACCATATGCAACAACCTTTTTTCCTTCACTCTTCAATTTTTTTAGCAAAGTTAAAAGATTATCTTTAATGGCATTTACGCTGTCAGTAAAACCCAAATATGACTCTTTCTTATCTAACCCTAATCTTTTTTCATTTGCGATTAGGTTAGTAACATTTTTTGAAACAGATTTAGCACCTTTATGCGCAATTGTATACCTCATTGAACCACCATGGGTAATTTGCGGCTCCACATCAACAAGTTCAAGCTCATGCATATTTGCAAGATATGATACTGATAAGGCAGAAAATAAAAACACATGCTCATCATAAATTTGATCAAACGAGGTCTTTTCTATAATTTCACCTAAATAAGGATCTTCAAAAATAAAAACTCCATCATTTTTTAAAAGAGTCTTAATGCCATCATAAATTGAGTGCATATATGGAATATGACACATTACATTTGCACTTAAAATAACATCTGCATGCTGATGAGATTTAGTAATTTTTTCAGCTAACATCTGGTCAAAAAATTCAGTTATTACCTCAATACCTTTATCTTTAGCAACTTGTGCGACATTTTTAGATGGTTCAATACCGAGACAAGGGACTTTATTTTTTATAAAGTTTTGAAGCATAATCCCATCATTACTACCAATCTCAACGACAAATGATTTTTCATTTAAACTTTTTAAATTGGATACAGATTCTGAAAAACTAGTAAAGTGCTCCTTCATAACATTAGAAGTTGATGAGAAAAATGCATAATTTTCATGGAACATTTTTTCTCTATCTGGCTGTTCAACTAGCTGAACCATTTTACAATCATTACAAAATCCAACTTTCATGGGAAATGTATACTCATCTACTTTATTAGGGTTAGCAGAAAAAGCATTTGCAATTGGCATGTCCCCAAAATCCATAAAAGGCGCAAAATCACATTCACAAATTAAACATTTAGGCATACTTTTTCCTTAAATTATCTCAAAAGATTATTAATTAACATTTTAACTTATTAGGGCTGATAAGGAACATTTAATAGAGTTGATAGCTATTAAAAAAAAATTGAATTTTGAAATTCAGTTCCATTTTGATCTCTTTTTGATAGGACTGGGTCGCCTGTTAATTCCCAATCAATTTTTAAGTCTTTATCATCCCACATAATACAATGCTCGTTTTCAAAAGAATAGTAATTAGTTGCTTTATATAGTATTTGTGCAACTTTGCTTTTAACTAAAAAACCATGCGCACATCCTTCTGGAACCCACAGCTGACGATAATTATTGGCACTTAAGTTGATAGCAACATACTTTCCAAATGTAGAAGAATTTTTTCTTATATCAACAGCTACATCTAAAATCTCTCCCTCAATTACTCGGATTAACTTCCCCTGTGCAACAGGATTTTGATAATGAAGCCCCCTCAAAACTCCAATAGATGATCGAGAATGATTATCTTGAACAAAAATTATTTCTCTACCAACTGCATCGTTAAAAAGTTTTTGATTCCAACTTTCCATAAAAAAGCCTCTATTATCTTGAAAAATTTTAGGCTCAATTATTAATACATCATTTACTTCAGTTGGCAAAATATTCATAATTAAAACTCTATTTAATCAAATCCATTAGATATATTCCATAACTACTCGGCAACAATTTTTGAGCAACTTTTTGAAACTCTTGTGAGCTTATCCAGCCTTTTCTCCATGCTATTTCTTCAATACAGGCTATTTTCAACCCCTGTCTATGCTCTATAGTCTGCACAAATTGATTTGCCTCTAGAAGGCTTTCATGTGTACCAGTATCTAGCCATGCATATCCTCTTGCCATAATTTCAACTGAAAGCTGGCCTCTCTCTAAGTAGATTTTATTAAGATCAGTAATCTCAAGCTCTCCTCTAGATGATGGTTTAATTGTTTTGGCATATTCAGTTGCCTTGTTATCATAAAAATATAAGCCTGTAACCGCATAACTAGATTTTGGATTCTTAGGCTTCTCTTCAATACTTTGTGCTTGATACTTTTTATTAAATTCAACAACTCCATATCTTTCAGGGTCTTTGACATGGTATGCAAAAACACTTGCACCAATTTCATCTTTATCAGCTGACTCTAAGAGGGAAGCTAAAGAATGTCCATAAAAAATGTTATCACCTAATACCAATGCTGAAGGTGAGCCATCAAGAAATTTTTCACCAATAATTAAAGCTTGCGCCAGTCCATCTGGTGATTTTTGAACAGCATATTGAATATTTAAACCTATTTGAGAGCCATCTCCAAAAAGCCTTTCAAATTTAGGAGTGTCTTCTGGTGTAGAAATTATCAATATTTCCTGGATACCCGCTAGCATTAGGGTTGATAGTGGGTAATAAATCATAGGCTTATCAAACACAGGAATAAGTTGCTTCGAGACAACTAATGTTGCCGGAAATAAACGCTTTCCTGAGCCACCAGCAAGGATTATTCCTTTTCGTTTTTCTTCAATTTTTTTCATATTCATGTAATTGTTTAATTAGTTTTTTCACATCAAATTCCCACTCTGGCATACTTAAATTGAATGTTTTACATATTTTTTCAGAGTCTAGAATTGAATTCTTGGGCCTAGAAGCGGCTTGAGGATAATTTTCACTTTTAATTGGCAAGATATTTTCCTGTTTAAGCTTAAGTTGCAATCCGTTATTGATAGCCTCAGACACAATAAAATTGGCAAAACCATGCCAATTTGTTTCCCCTAATGGAGTAAGATTATATATGCCCGAGGTATTTTTAAGGCTATTTTGAGCTAAATTTATACATGCATATGTTATATCTGCAATAAGTTTAGCGCTTGTGGGCGTTCCATACTGGTCACTCACAACTGTCAATTCATCTTTTTCAGAAGCAAGTCTCAATATAGTTTTTAAGAAATTGTTCCCATGAAATCCATATACCCAGCTTGTTCTAAAAATAAAATGCTGACAATTACTCTCTATTATTTTCTCTTCAGCTTTAAGCTTTGTTTTTCCATAAACTGATAAAGGGTTAGTTTGATCTTCTTCAGTATATGGAGAATCTTTATTTCCATCAAAAACATAGTCTGAAGAATAATGAACTAATAGTCCATTTAATTTTTTAATTTCTTTGGACATAATATCAACCGCATTTACATTTATTGCAAATGTTTTTATTTCATTTGATTCAGCAGCATCAACAGCTGTATATGCGGCTGCATTAATAATAACTTCAGGCTTGTAATTCTGAATTAATAAACGCAGACTCTCAAGATCTTCAAGATCTACATCTTCACGAGTGCAAGTCTTTATTTCGCCTAGAGGAGCAAGCGAACGTTGTAATTCATAACCAACTTGGCCATTAGCTCCAAATAAAAGGCACTTCATGAAATGTTATCCAGTCCTAGCCTCTCACCGCGATAGCTCCCATCCTGAACAGCACTCCACCAATCTTCATTATTTAGATACCATTGAATAGTCTTGAGGATCCCTGAATCAAAAGTTTCTTTTGGCACCCATCCAAGTTCATTTTCGATCTTAGATGCATCAATAGCATATCTTAAATCATGGCCTGGTCGATCTGATACAAATGTAATTAGATCTTCATATAGTTTTATTTTTTTTGAATTTTTCGGCAATAACTTATCAAGTATGCGACATATAGTCAAAACAACCTCGAGATTCGTTTTTTCATTATGCCCACCAATATTATATGTTTCACCATCACCCCCTTTTAGAATTACTTCTAGCAAAGCTTTTGCATGATCATCAACATAAAGCCAATCTCTTACTTGCGTACCATTACCATAAATAGGTAGTTGTTGATTTTTTATAATATTAAGTATAACTAAAGGTATTAATTTTTCTGGGAATTGATTTGGACCATAGTTATTTGAACAATTAGAAATAACTATTGGAAGACCAAAAGTTCTATTCCAAGATCGAACTAAATGATCTGAACTAGCCTTAGATGCTGAATATGGCGAGCTTGGGGAGTAAGGAGTAGTTTCTAAAAATAGGTCATCACCCTTCTCTAAGTCTCCATAAACCTCATCTGTAGAAATATGATGAAAACGAAAGTTTTTCTTTAGAGGTGCAGCTAAATTTTCCCAATATTTTTTTGCAATATCTAAAATAGTATATGTACCCACAATATTAGTTTGTATAAACTCTCCAGGTGAATCAATTGACCTATCTACATGGGACTCTGCCGCAAGATGCATGACTTTTTCAGGCTTATGTTTATCAAATATTTTTTTTAATTTTCGAGAGTCACAAATATCTACTTGTTCAAATATATATCTTGAAGAATTAGAAACCTCTTCTAAAGATTTAGGATTACCAGCATAAGTTAACTTATCAACATTAACCACCTCATGATTCAAATCATTAATTAAGTGTTTTATTAAAGATGAGCCAATAAAACCTGAGCCTCCAGTAACTAAAAATTTCATAGTGTATTTATCATAATTAAGTAAAGAAAAGTTAATTTAGAGGTATTTTTTCAGATACCATTTATATGTTATTTCAAGACCATCAATTAAATCAACCTGGGAAGTCCAACCCATGCCTTTTATTTTTGATATGTCAATAAGTTTGCGAAGAGTTCCATTTGGTTTAGAAGGATCAAATTTGATATGTCCTTTAAAGCCTACAACTTTTTTCATAATATTTGCTAATTCGAGAATAGAAATATCCTTACCAGTCCCAATATTAATCTGAGAAAGCATAGGCTTAACATTAGCCTGATAAATTGTTTTATCTAGCTTAAAAATAAACATAGCAGCTTTTGCCATATCATCCACAAATAGAAATTCTCTCATCGCTTTTCCATCTCCCCATACAACTACCTCAGAAGAATGAGAAATTTTAGCCTCATGAAAGCGCCTCATTAAGGCAGGTATTACATGCGAATCTTTGGAATGAAAATTATCATTAATTCCATAAAGATTTGTCGGCATTACTGATCTAAAGTCAGTATTATATTGCCTATTATAAGACTCACAAAGTTTAATACCAGCAATTTTTGCAATTGCATAAGGCTCATTAGTTGACTCCAGGACTCCTGTCAATAAACGATCTTCTCTTATAGGTTGATCAGCAAATTTTGGGTAAATACAAGTACTTCCCAAAAAAAGAAGTCTTTCAACTCCAAATTTATAAGCTGCATGAATAATATTAGCTTGAATCATAATATTATCATAAATAAAATCAGCTGGATAAATACTATTTGCATGAATCCCTCCAACTTTTGCTGCAGCAAGAATTACATATTTAGGTCTCTTCCTTTTAAAAAAATCGAAAACTAAATCTTGACTAGTAAGGTCTAACTCATTATGAGATTTTACTAAAAGGTTTTCATAGCCTGCTTTCTCAAGCTTTCTAAAAATAGCAGAACCAACTAAGCCTTTATGGCCTGCAATAAAAATTTTATCTTTTATATTCACTATTTAGACTAATTACTCATGATAGTTAGGCGCTGAATAGCCATTTTTTCTTACTAATTCATCTCTCTTAGCAATATTAATATCATTCTCCATCATCTCATGAACCATTTCCTCAAGGGTAATCTTTATTTCCCAACCGAGCTTTTCTTTAGCTTTACTTGGATCACCTAATAAGGTCTCAACTTCAGTTGGTCGGAAATATCTAGGGTCCACTGCAACAATAAGTTGGCCAGAGGAACTATCATAACCCTTTTCATTTTCTCCTTCTCCCTCCCAACGAATGTGTTTTCCAAGGTAATTCCAAGCAAAATTAACAAAATCACGTACTGAATAATTTATGCCTGAGGCAATACAGTAATCTTCTGGCTTATCTTGCTGCAACATTAGCCATTGCATTTCTACATAATCTTTTGCATGACCCCAATCTCGCCTTGCATTTAAGTTACCTAAATAAATAGTTTTTTGAAGGTTAAGAAAAATACGAGACAATCCTCTTGTAATTTTTCGAGTAACAAAAGTCTCTCCACGCACTGGGGATTCATGGTTAAAAAGTATTCCATTACAAGCAAAAATACCGTAAGCTTCTCGATAATTCACTGTCACCCAATAAGCATATAATTTAGCTGCAGCATAGGGGGAGCGTGGATTAAAAGGTGTTGTTTCTTTTTGAGGAATTTCCTGAACATCCCCATATAGCTCTGATGTAGAGGCTTGATAAAAACGAGTTTTTTTCTCCAGCCCTAAAGTGCGAATTGACTCTAGGATTCTTAGAGTTCCTATACCTACAATATCAGCAGTATACTCAGGAGATTCAAATGAAACAGAAACATGAGATTGAGCACCTAGATTATATATTTCATCAGGCTGGACTTTTTGAATAATATTCACAAGACTAATTGCATCAGATAAATCACCATAATGAAGAATAAGCTTTTGGTGAAGTTCATGAGGGTCTTGATAAAGATGATCAATCCTCTCAGTATTAAAAGATGAAGAACGTCGCTTAACACCATGAACTTCATAACCTTTGTTCAATAAAAACTCAGCCAAGTAAGAACCATCTTGTCCAGTTATCCCAGTTATTAATGCTTTTTTGATCATATGTTTAAGAATTTTAATTTACTAAAAGAATTATGCTAATTTTAATGAACTAAATTATTTAATTATTACTAAATATATCTCTTGTATAAACTTTACTAACAACATCATCAAGAGAGCTGTTCATGCGATTTGTAATAATTAGATCTGATTTTTCTTTAAAATTACCCAAATCATCAACAACTTCAAAATCCATAAACTCTTCTTCATTAAGCAGGGGTTCGTAAATAATAATACAAATACCTTTCGCTCTAATTCGTTTCATAATACCGTGAATGGATGATTCTCGAAAATTATCCGAACCACTCTTCATAATCAGACGGTAAACTCCTACAACTTTTGGATTTTTATTTAGAATCGATTTAGCAATAAAATCTTTTCGTATTGAATTGGCATCAACTATCGCTCCAATTAAACTATTAGGAACATTTTTAAAATTAGCTCTTAATTGTTTAGTATCTTTTGGCAGACAATAACCACCATATCCGAAAGAAGGATTACTGTAATGGCTTCCAATTCTAGGGTCTAATCCTACTCCCGTAATAATATTTTTAGCGTTCAGATCAAGTGTTTCTGCATAGGAATCAAGCTCATTGAAGTAAGACACCCTCATAGCAAGATAAGCATTTGAAAAGAGTTTGACAGCCTCAGCTTCAATTGAACTCATATAAATCACCTCAACTTCTTTCTTATTTATTGCTTGTATTAATAAGTCAACAAATGTTTGGGCATTTATTGATTTATCACCTATGATTATCCTTGATGGATAGAGATTATCATAAAGAGCACTTCCTTCTCTTAAGAATTCTGGTGAAAAGAAAATTTTTTCAAATTTTAATTTCTTTTTAATACCATTTGTAAAACCGACTGGTACAGTTGACTTGATTATAATCTGAGCTGTTGGATTGATATTAATAACATCTCTAATAACTGCTTCAACTGAATCAGTATTAAATGAGTTAGTTATAGAATTATAATCAGTAGGTGTAGCAATAATTACAAAATCTGAGTTAATGTACGCTTCATTTTTATCTGTAGTTGCTTTAAAATTTAGATCTTTATTAAGTAAAAAAGATTCAATATCTGGGTCTTTAATTGGTGATTTTCCTTGATTTAAAGCTGATATTTTTTCAGGATCAATATCCAGCACTATTACCTCATTGTATTGAGCGAGAAGAATTGCATTTGATAATCCAACGAACCCTGATCCAACTATAGCAAGTTTCATAATAAGTAAATTATTCTAAAAAATTTAAAAACTCATAAAAGCAATTTTAGTAATTAGATTTTACAATGGTTGGACATATAAATAAGTGCAATTAATATTTTTAAAGAAGTAAAAAAATTAAGTATCATTTTATCTAATTATAAAAATTATTTTAATAAGGTAATTTACCAACTTTAACTCATAATATGTTTTACAAGCAATCTGAATTAGCATAGCCTTAAGCTATATAATAATTTAATATTTGATATTTAATTCAAATTTATTGCTAAATTACTTTTCCAGCCATTAATGTGTTTATGAAATATAGCGAAATTAATTTTAACTTCAAAACTATTTTAATTACAGGTGGTGCTGGGTTTATTGGAAGTAATTTAGCATTCTACTTTCAAAAAAATTATCCTGATTCAAACATAGTAGTTTTTGATTGCTTTAGAAGTGATAGTACTTTTTCAAATAATAATTTAAAAAGCTTTGGTCATTATAAAAATTTAATTGGATTTAATGGGGCTGTCATATGCGGCAATATAACTAATAAATCAGATTTAAAACTTTTAGATAATTATAAGTTTGACTATATTTTTCATCAAGCAGCTATTTCTGACACACGAGTTTATGATCAAGAAATTGTCCTAAAAACTAATGTTAATTCTTTTATAGATATACTTAATATAGCAAAAAAAGATAACTCAGTAATCGTCTATGCTAGCTCTGCTGCAACTTATGGTAGTTTGCCTTCTCCTCAAACTGTAGGCAATGAAAGTCCAGAAAATCCTTATGGATTCAGTAAACTTTTAATGGATCAAATTGCTTATCGTTATATTAATGAAAATCCAAATGCATCAATTGTAGGGCTACGATTTTTTAATGTTTACGGATCTAAAGAATTTTACAAAGGATCGACAGCATCAATGGTAATTCAACTAGGCCACCAAATTCTAGATGGAAAGGCACCAAAATTATTTGAAGGCTCCAATCAAATAAAGCGAGACTTTGTTTATATAAAAGATGTTGTGCAAGCTAATATTAAGGCATGCTTTCCTAAAAGTAATGGTGTCTTTAATGTTGGTACTGGCAATCCTAGAAGTTTTCAAGATATTGCTAATATTCTTCAAAATGAACTCGGAAGTGATTTAGGTACTGAATATTTCCCTAACCCATTTCAAGGCTATCAAATGCATACTAAGGCCAACATAGAGTCTACAAAAATTAATTTAGGATACTCTCCTAGGTTTAGTTTAGAGGATGGTATTGAGGACTATATGCTTGAAATTAGGAATCTTCATGGAAGTGATAATAAATGATTGAGCTCAAAAAAGAGAGTCCTCAAATACTTGTTATTGGTGATATCATGATTGATCACTATCTTTGGGGTAATTGTGATCGAGTTTCACCAGAAGCTCCAGTACAAATTATAAACATTAATAATGAAAGTACCGTGCTAGGTGGTGCTGGTAATGTGGTTAATAATCTACAGTCTCTTGGAGCTCAGGTCGATATTATAAGTATCGTAGGTGACTCAGAAGTTTCAAATGAGCTCAAATTATTGTTAAAGGATATCAATGTTGGTACAAATTATTTAATTACACAAAAAAATCGAATAATCTCTAAAAAAAGTAGGATTATTGCCTCACAACAACAAGTTGTTAGATTTGATCGTGAAAGTACAGAAGATATAAATACGAATTCACAGGACCAAATACTTAAAACCTTTAAAAATATTGTTAAGAATTATGATGTCATTTTGTTATCTGACTACGGTAAAGGCTTGCTTACCGAAAAACTAACACAATCTTTAATTAGTATTGCAAAAAAATATAGAAAAAAAGTGCTAGTAGACCCAAAAGGCAAAAATTATTCAAAGTATAAAGGCGCATATTTACTTACACCAAACCAAAAAGAAGCATGCGAAGCGACTAAAATCAACATTAAAGATAATAAAAGTCTTACCCAAGCAATTAAAAAACTAAAAAATGATTGCGACCTAGAAGCCTCTATTATTACTCTTAGTGAAGAAGGTATAGCAATCTTTGATGACGAATTTCGTATACATCCTACTAATTCTAGAGAGGTATTTGACGTAACTGGAGCTGGTGATACTGTCCTTGCATCATTAGGTTTTGCTTTAGCCTGTAATCTAAATATTGATAAAGCAGTTGAATTTGCTAATCTTGCTGCAAGTGTTGTTATAAGTAAAATTGGAAGTGCAACAACAACAATGAATGAAATTATAGAGCTTGAATCTAGTTTAAATAAATCTTCAAGTATTGAACATATTAAAAAACTCAATGAAATTAAAATCTTGAGTGAAGAATTAAGATCGAGAGGTAAAAAAATTGTTTTTACTAATGGATGCTTTGATCTTCTTCATGCTGGTCATGTCAGATACTTAGAAATTGCAAAAAGCTTTGGAGATGTTTTGATACTTGGCCTAAATTCTGACCGATCTGTAAAAGCGTTAAAAGGCCTAAAAAGGCCAATTAATAACGAATCTGACAGATCCTACATTGTTGCTGCTCTTGAAGTAGTAGATTATGTGGTAATTTTTGATGAAGATACACCATATAGTCTAATCAAGAATATAAAGCCACATAAACTAGTTAAGGGCAGTGATTACAAGGGGAAAAAAGTTATAGGTGAAGACATTGTAGATGAATTAATACTAGTTGACTTTATTGAAGGTAGAAGCTCAACTCAAATAATTGAAAAAATTAAAAAAGGTAACTAAGATGAAAACTATCATCAATAATGCGTTTAATGCCCATATCATTGTTAGCCAGGAAACCATTAAGTCAATTAAAACGCCAATTGAAATAGCTGCTAAAACTTGTATTAATTGCCTCAAAAATAGTGGAAAAATTTTAATATTTGGTAATGGTGGAAGTGCAGCTGATGCTCAGCATATTGCAGCTGAAATAGTCGGCAGATATAAAGTTGAGCGAAAGGGCTTGCCTGCAATTGCCTTAACAACAGACACTTCAGTACTTACTTCAATTAGTAATGATTATGGCTTTGAGCATATGTTTGATCGTCAAGTTCAAGCATTAGCTAATAAGTCTGATGTTTTGATTGGAATTAGCACTGGTGGAACAAGTATTAATGTAATTAATGCATTAAAAATTGGTAAAAAAATGGGGTGTAAGGTTATTGGATTTAGTGGAAAGAGTGGTGGAGATTTTAACAATATCTGTGACACTAATCTAATTGTGGCCTCAGAAGATACTCCAAGAATTCAAGAAATGCATATACTCATTGGACACATCATTTGTCATTTAATTGATCAGAGTTTTATTGATTCAGATTAAATCTAAAGAATTTACAGCCTCTAATACATCGTTAGATTTTATGAGTTTCATGCAATTATGATGATTAAGAGGGCAAACTCTTTGCATACAGGGCTGACAATCGAGGCTTTTTTTAACAATAATACTTTTACGATTCATCCATTGCGAAGTTTCGTTTTCTCGAGTTGGGCCAAATATCGTAACACTTGGGATTTGGAAACTAGCGCCAATATGCATTGGCCCACTATCACCAGTGATAAGTAGATCTAAATTTGATATACATTGAATTAATTCTGACACATTGAAATTACCAGCAAGATTTTGAAAATTAGTAACTTCTCGTTTTAATAATAATTCTTGAATATCCATTGCAATTTTTTTTTCATTTACCCCTCCCAATATAATAATATCAAATCGACTAGAAAGCTTAACTGCCACATCTGCGAATTCAGCTGGATACCACCTTTTAGCATTACCATATGACGCACCTGGATTAATTCCAAGTAATGGTCGTTTTTTTTTGTGATTAACATTTTCACTTAATAAAATATCAGAATAAACATTGAGTTTTCCTGCAATATAGTCAGTATTTAAGGATTTATTAATGAAATTATTATATTTTTCAACTTGGTGATAGTTTTTAAAATTACTTTTTTTAAACTGGTATTTTTCCTTACTTGAAATAAATAATTTTAATAAAGATGATCTAAAAGAACTTCTAAAAGTGAAGAAAAGATCAAACGAGCCTAATTTTTTTGCCTCATTAAGTAATGAAAAGTATTTTTTGCTTAGAATATGAAATTCAGAAATATTGGGATGATTTTTAAAGACCGCAAGCGAAAGTGTTGAGCCAATTAAAATTACTTCAGAGCTTTTATGAAAGCTCATCAAATTATCAATTGCTGGCGTTGACATTACTGCATCGCCAAGCCAAGTAGGAATCTCAATTAAGATTCTCATTAAACTAGCTTAAAGTGCTTTTTACTAAGATCACTTTTAAAGATATTTTCAATTTTTAACACGAGTCGGTGTTTTTTTTGTTTTGTACTTAACCGATAGTTTGAGTCAGTAATATATAAACCTTTATCTTTAGGCAACCAATTAAGAATACATTTGGGATGTGTACCAGTAAACTCTTTAATAATTGATTGGTCCATTTGAGAATAGTCGATTTTAATGGGGACTTTATCCCAATATTTTTGAACTTTTTGACTTTTAAGATTCATTTGCTCTTCACTTCGAACCCAGCCATAATGATAACAATGTACGCCTACTTTTTTAGCTTTTGGATATCTTCCTTTTTTATTTCCATGAAGAACTAGCCAAAATAAGCCATCTGGGGCATAAGATCTTATTGAACTTTTAATAACTCTTGCCTCAGAACGATACCATCCTGGTGACTCTAAATAACTATTTGCATTACCATAAAAGTGATAAAAATCAAAAACTAAAGCTTCAACATTTGAGTTGTCTAAATGTAATATCATTGAATTCTTAATTTTTTCTAAATCATTTTCATGATAAACCTCATCTCCCTCAATATAGAAAAGCCAATCCCCAGTGCAATTAAATTGAGCTATCATTTTTTGTTGACCATAGACATAGCCACTATTTTTCATTTTATCATTCCATTTTGATTCAATAATTCGAATTTTTGAACTATTAAGTGATCGAATTATTGACAATGTATCGTCTTCACTTTCACCAACATTTATTACAAATTCATCAACAATTTTCAAAATAGATTGGATTGACTCTAAAAATGGATAGCCTAATATTTGTCCATTTTTTATAAATGTAAAAGCGCTAATTTTCATATTCAATAAGCATTTGATGGCTAAAAGAAATTTACTTCCTTTCTACTTAGGTTGGAGACAACTTCTTTCTTTCCAGCATTAAACATAAATAACCTATTATCAATATTTTTATTCAAACTTATTGAAAAACCCATATTAGTAAGGTAATTTAATAATTCAAAATCTCTATTTCCATGAAGCTCGCCTGTTATCCATGAAGTTTTTTTAAGAAATTCATACTTAAGACTGGTTAAAATATCATATTCTGCACCTTCGGTATCAATCTTAATCAAATCTATTGTATTAATACCAAGCTGATCAACAACATCATTAACATTTTTCACTTCGCACTCTGAAAAAGATTCACTCAAATTTCCCTCAACTTCTGAATAAAATGATACTCCACCATAATTTTCATTATCATCACTTAAATAAGCCTTAAAAATTCCATTTTCAGCGCCAAGACCAAAATTAAAAACTTTAACATTTTTTAATTGTGATGTATTTAATTTTAGTATTTCAAAATTTTCCTTCAATGGTTCAAATGAATATATCATGGCATTAGGAAACACACTTGATAAATATATAGAAGTTATTCCAATATTACCACCTATATCAAAAATTACTTTAGGCTTTAGCCTTTCTGGAAAATAATATTCTTTTTTGTGCTTTGATTTTAATAGAATTTCATATATTAATACCATATCACTGGAACTTGTTCTATAGTTAACCTTAATATTATTCCAAGTTAATGAGCTTATGCGATGGCTTTTGTCTTCAATATTTTTAGCAAACTCTAAAGAAAGTGACCTTATTAAATACTTTAATTGTTTAAAACTCATATTATTGCCTTTGTACTCTAAATCCCTCAATATAAAGCTCGTCAATATTACAATCAATAAAATCAACTATAGCATCATGGGGGGTTCGAACTATTGTCCTGCCGTGTAGATTAAAAGAAGTATTCAAACTTACACCATAACCTGTAATTTCTTTTAACTCCTTTAAATATCTATAGTAATATGGATTGTCCTCTTCTTCAACAAACTGGGGTCTTGCAGTTCCATCTACATGAACTGCGCAGGGTAAGTCTGAAATAAACTCCTCCCTCATTCTAAATGCAATGGCCATGTGTTTATGCGAAAAGCTATCTTTGAAAAGCCTTAATCTTTCCTCTTCAAGAATTGAAGGGCAAAATGGTTGATAATTCGGACGCCTTTTGACTGTTGAATTAATTCTTTGGCGAATATTTTCACGGCCGGGGTCTGCCACAATAGAGCGATTTCCTAAGGCTCTAGGGCCAAACTCCATTCTTCCATGAAAGAGAGAGCATATCTTGCCTTCTGAAACTGATTTTGCTGCCTGTTCAGGCCAATCTCTTCCTACATCTTCAAAGCTTATATTATTGAACTCCCGAAGGGCTAACTTAACCTCTTTACGAGAATAAGAATCTCCAAAATAAGGCATTTTAAAACTTCTCAACCAACTAACATCTTGTCCAAATTCGATAGCCGTTAATATTGCACTTCCAATAGCCAGTCCTTCGTCTCCCATTGGGGGAAGTACATAAATATTCTTGAAGTGAGTTCTTTCATAAATTTGAAGACTCATAATAATATTAGCTGCCACTCCACCTGAAAGACATAAATTATTAATAGGATACTTTTTATAAACTGCATTTAAGTATTCAACAATGGTATCTTCAAGATAACTTTGAACTGTGGCACAAAAATTTTCATTTCCAATGTTTTTTCTTTGTTCTTTAAGCCAACTAATATCATAAAAATATTTAATTTTGTTAATATCAAACCTGATACTTAATGAATCTTTATCAATAATTGTAGCATTTTTTAAAAGAGAAAGTAAGTCTTTATCTGCACTACCATATGCTGCCATGGCCTCAACTTTACCTTCATCACTATTGGGCCGAAGATCCATTGCTTGTGTGAATAAATTATAAATACGGCCAATAGATAAAAATCTATCTCCTCCCCCAATGAAATCAGCAGACGATTCTCCAATTAATTTATAGTCCTCACCATTTTCAAAAAAATAAACTTTACTAAAAAAACCATCTCCCTGACCATCGATCGTCATAGCAACAGCTTTTTTACCATTAAAAGGCGAGAGGTAATATGAAGGAATGGCATGACATAAATGATGCTCATAAAACAATATTTTTTTTGGCTTTAATCCAAATTTTTTAAAATTAATTTTAATATAGTTAATAAAAGCATTTTTATTACCTGTAGGAGTTTCTTTTACTAATGCTCTTTTAAATTTTGAAAAATAATAACTTTTTACTGCGGTAAAATTTGTAAATAAAGCTTTAAAAATAGCCTGATTTTTTGCCACTCTACTTATATTTAAATCTTGTATATAACTAGGATTAACTATAATTCGTAATGCTTTTTCAATATCCTTGTTATATAGCATTTTCTCTCTTAATTCACCATCCTGAGCTTTGTCTGCAAAGTCACTATATGAGTGGGCTACATAATCAATTTCTGAAAACTTATATTTCTCAAGTATAGGGGTTATATCAAGTTGATCATGCTTAATACGCGTTACTCTCTCAGTGCTCATTGCAAATATATTTTTTTCATTAGTATCTATTAAACATAGAGCACTATCATGTCCACAATACTTTGTACCAATTATCCTCATAAGTCTAACTCTATAATTTTAAGAAATTCACTTGATGCACTGATAATATCATCAACACTATAGTCTACTAATCCATAGCTGCTTTTAGCAAAGATAGTATTGTTAAGTTTTGAGGTTGGGGACCATAAACGATAACTATCTTTATTATTTTCATGAATTGTTACTAAAGGCTTATCAAAAGATGATGCAATATGGACTATTGAAGTATCAGGCGTAATAATTAAGTCTAATTGTTCTATCAAAGCTGCAACCTCAATAATAGTTTCTGTTTTATATGAAGGAATAACAAAATCAAGATTTAACTCTAAAATTAATTTTTTCTTTTCTTGTAGTTTGCTTGGACTAGTCAAGATTACAATTACTATATTTTTAAAATTATTATACAAACCAATAC
>Ga0209482_1001311_pt1 | contig 17547 bp, 13 predicted proteins | sample CoawatmetaG10DNA_FD_187512 | JGI IMG/M metagenome (GOLD analysis project Ga0209482, IMG submission 187512) | Marine microbial communities from the West Antarctic Peninsula - Coastal water metaG104-DNA (SPAdes) (version 2) | ecosystem: Environmental > Aquatic > Marine > Coastal ...
CACTCTCTACAAAAAACTATAATGATTATAATTAACTATAAAGACTCCCATGCTAATAGGATTTTATCCATTCAGGATGATTTAATGCAAAGTGAAATGCAAAAATATCAAAGTATCCTTGAATTATTTGCTCAGTTTCCTGTTAATAAATAGTTAATTTTTTATCCTTTTTTTACTAATTTCTATAATTTAGGCTTTTAACCATTGAATTAATAACATATGAGATTAATTATTCAAAATCATAATGTTTACAAAGTTACTAGGTTTGTAAAAATATATGGAGTTTTTAGAACTTTATCTAAAATAATTGGCAGACTAAGGCCAAAATTTAAATTTTGGTTAATTTTAAAATTTCCTTTCTACTCGTCTAAAGGTAGAAGAGTTGGTATAGTAGGATGCGGTCACCATGCATTTTCTTCGATTGCATATTATTTATCTACCTCTACAAATTGTAAGATAGTTTTTGCTATGGATACTGATAAAAAGGCGTCTTTATCTCTAGCATATGCATACAATGCAGTTGATATGGGTGATTCATATAATATTGAAAAAATAAGTAATATTAATCCTGATATTGTTTATATTTCTTCCAATCATGCCTCTCATACGAAATATGCAATTGAGTTTTTAAATCTTGGTTGTGATGTATTTATTGAAAAGCCAATTGTGATTAATAATGAGCAGTTAAAGGCCTTATCTGACGTAATCAAAAATACTAATCAAAATATATATGTTGGTTACAATAGGCCACATTCTCCATCTATAAAGATTATTAAAGATCGTTTTATTGATAATGGCTCTCCTTTTACTCTTTCTTGCTTTGTTTCAGGTCATCTTATACCAGAGGATCATTGGTATAGGAATCCATCAGAGGGGACGCGTATAGTTTCTAATTTGGGCCATTGGCTTGATCTATCAGTTCATATATTACTGTGGTCAAGCAAGTTTGTTGAATATATAGATATAAAAGTTTCATATAGCAACATTTCTACGCCTAGTGATAATATTGCTGTTTCGATGGTATCCTCAAATAACGATCTAATTAATATAACATTTACTTCAAGAGGAGAGCCTTTCGAAGGGGTAAGTGAAATGATAAATTTCAATAAAGATGATTTAATTGTGCAAATTGATGATCATAGAGTTACAAAAGTTTGGGATGACTTATTTTATAAAAAATATAATCATCGACCAAAAAATAATGGCCATAAATTAACTGTCCTTCAACCATTTGGTTCAGTTAAAAATCGAGAATGGGAGGAAATTGAGCTGTCCTCAAAACTTATGCTCCACATAGAAAAAATGGTTACTTCACAAGAAACTAATAGTAGGTTTAATTTATAAAATGAAACAAATATTACAAAACTTATCTAATGGAGAGACTTCACTTGTTGATGTCCCATGCCCAGCTAATACTAAGTTAAATTTATTAATAGCAACTAAAAATACATTGGTTTCAGCTGGAACTGAACGTATGCTTATAGATTTTGGTAAGGCTAGTTATGTTAATAAAGCTAGACAGCAACCTGACAAAGTTAAAGAGGTATTTAATAAAATAACAACAGATGGATTAATGTCAACATTTGAAGCGGTTCGCTCAAAATTGGATCAGCCTCTACCTTTAGGTTACTGCAATGCTGGTGTTGTTTTAGAGACCGATGTTCAAGGGTTCGATATTGGAGATAGGGTAGTTTCTAATGGAAATCATGCTGAAGTAGTGAGAGTACCAAAAAATTTGTGTGTCAAAATTCCAAATAATGTTGATGATGAGTCTGCTGCTTTTACTGTCTTGGGGGCTATTGGACTTCAAGGAGTTCGCCTAATTCAACCTAGTATTGGCGAGTGTTTTGTAGTTTCTGGACTTGGGTTAATTGGACTAATGTGTGTGCAAATTTTGCGTGCTAATGGATGTAGAGTTTTAGGTGTTGATTTAGATAGTAAAAAATGTGAATTAGCTCGTCAATTTGGCGCCGATACAGTTGATTTATCAAAAGGAGAGATTCTATTAAATATTTCTCAGAGCTTTTCAAGAGGTCGAGGGGTTGATGGGGTTTTAATTACAGCATCCTCAAAGTCTGATGAGCTAATACATCAGGCTGCAGAAGTCTGCCGTAAAAGAGGTCGAATAGTATTAGTAGGTGTTATTGGTTTAAATTTACGTAGAGATGATTTCTTTAAAAAAGAATTGACTTTCCAAGTGTCTTCATCTTATGGCCCTGGTAGGTATGATTCATTTTATGAGGAAGATGGCAATGACTATCCTATTGGATTTGTTCGTTGGACTGAGCAACGCAACTTTGAAGCTATTCTAGATATGATGTCTTCTGGGGCTTTAGAAGTTAAAAAGCTAATTACCCATCGTTATGAAATTGATAATGCTATTGAAGCATATACCCAACTTGATAATCCAGAAGCCTTAGGAATTGTTTTAAATTACAATAATAATTACGCTAGAAAAGACCTTAGATTATCTAGTGTTGAGCTCTCTAACAAATCAACAGATTTCTCTAAGCCGTCTGCACCAAAAGTAGGTTTTATTGGTGGAGGAAATTATGCTTCAAGAACGCTAATACCTGCTTTTAAAGAGGCTGGTGCAGAGCTAAATACTATAGTGACTAGTGGAGGTATTAGTGGCGTTCATCACGGAAGTAAAAATAATTTTTCCATAGCTTCTACTAATATTGATGATATTTTGGATAGTGAAGTAATAAATACTGTTGCTATAGTAACTAGACATAATACTCATGCCTCCCAAGTTGTAAGTGCTCTTAATTCAGGAAAGCATGTATTTGTTGAAAAACCATTAGCACTCTCACTTGATGAGTTAGAATTAATTGACAAAACCTATCAAAAAGTAAATAAGTCTAATGATGTAAAGCTAATGGTTGGCTTTAATAGGAGATATGCACCTCATATTATTAAAATGAAAGAACTACTTGATTCTCGAAGATCTCCCAAATCTTTTATCATTACTGTAAATGCAGGACACATTCCAATAGAACATTGGACTCAAAATAATACAATTGGTGGGGGAAGAATAGTTGGAGAAGGGTGCCATTTTATAGATTTAATGAGGCATCTTGTGGGCTTTAGTATTGTTGACTTTAAAGCAACAATGATTGGAAATTTTCCAGGAATTGAAGTAAGACAAGATAAAGCATCTATTACTCTTTCATTTGAAGATGGTTCTTTTGGTACAATTCACTATTTAGCAAATGGTGGTCCATCATTCCCTAAAGAAAGAATTGAAGTTTTCTGTGATAAAGGGGTACTTTTAATGGACAATTATCGAATGTTAAAAGGATATGACTGGCCAGGCTTTAAAAGTATGAAACTTTATAAACAAGATAAGGGGCAAAAGGCATGCGCAAAAGCTTTTATTGAGTCAATTATTAAAGCTGAGAAGACCCCAATATCTTATGAAGAAGTGATTGAAAGCTCAAGGGTTTCAATTGAAATTGCAAATTTATTGCGACTCTAGTGTTAAGTAAAGCCTTATTAACGATAAATACTATTAAGTATTTAAGGTTTATTCAAATATTTAACAGAGTAAAGCGAAGGCTAATAAAATTTAGCCCTGATTTATCAGGCTCATCATTGATAATATTGCCTAAAAATAAGCCATGTTTGTTCATAGAATCTCAAGAAAAAATGTTGAACGACAATGAATTTAAATTTCTTAATGTAATTTCAAGTGTTCAAAAAAAAGAGGATTGGAATTCGAATAAACATGAAAAGCTATGGCTTTACAATCTTCATTATTTTGATGATTTGAATTCTATTAATTCCCATAAAAGGTTAAATTGGCACAAATCATTAATTCAAAATTGGATCGATAATAATCCACCCGGTTTTGGAAATGGCTGGGAGGCCTACCCTTCCTCACTTCGAATTGTGAACTGGATTAAGTGGATTTTATCTGGTAATAACTTTGAAAAAGAATGGCTAGATTCTCTGACTATTCAATTAAGGTATCTATCAATTAATTTAGAGAAACATTTACTAGGAAATCATTTATTTTCTAATGGTAAAGCCTTACTCTTTGGAGGCTTAATTTTTCAAGGAAACGAGGCAAATGCATGGTATAAAGTTGGCTTAAATATATTAGAAAATGAACTACCTGAACAGGTGCTTAAGGATGGAGGTAATTTTGAGTTATCCCCAATGTACCATGGCATATTTTTAGAGGACTTGTTAGACATAGTAAATATTCATCAATCTTATAATATAAGGTTGCCTTCTAAGGTAAATAGTTCAATTTTAAATATGATTGACTGGTTGAAAACTATGATTCATCCAGATGGAAATATATCTTTTTTTAATGATGCGACTTATGGGGTTTCACCCCCCTTAGCTGACCTAGTTAATTATGCATTGGTATTAAATATTGAGTTAAAAACTGAGGCTATCCAAAATCTAACTTATTTAAAGAGTTCAGGTTATGCCAGAGTAGAAAAAAATGATTTCATTTCTATAATTGATTTAGCTAATATTGGTCCAGATTATCTACCTGGACATGGACATGCTGATGCATTAAGTTTTGAATTATCAATATTTTCTAAAAGGGTAATTGTTAATTCTGGAATTTCTACTTATGAAATAGGAAAGGATCGGCATTATCAAAGGGGGACCTCCTCTCACTCCACTATTACTATTGATGAAGAAAATTCTAGCGAAGTTTGGGGTGGGTTTCGTGTAGCTAGGCGAGCGAGAGTTAAAAATATACTTATGAATCAAGGAAGTTTAATCAGAATTTCTGCATGTCATGATGGCTATCATAGACTTAAAGGTAAGCCAAGTCATTGTCGTGAATGGCTTTTTTATGAAAAAACAATCGAAATTATTGATAGTATTTCAGGGTTTGGAAATCATAAAATCAAGTCAGTTTTACCAATACATCCAGATGTTTTAGTAATAAAAATTGATCATAATTATGTTGAGCTGGAGGTTAATGGTAATAAAATAAATGTAGAATTTGAAGGAATAGGTGAACTAAATGTGGTTCCGTCTAATTATTATCCTGGTTTTGGTGAGGCAATTATGAATAAGCAGCTTATATATTCTTATAATGGTGAAGTCCCTTTTAAATTAAAAACAAGGATTAGCTGGTGAAGGTTCTAGTAGTATTTGGCACACGTCCAGAGGCAATAAAAATGGCTCCAGTGATTCATGCAATTCAAAAAAATCTTGAAGTAAAGGTTTGTGTAACATCACAACATCGTGAAATGCTTGATCAGGTTCTAGAAGTATTTGAAATCACTCCAGATTATGACCTTGATATAATGAAATCAGGCCAAGATTTGTTTTACTTGACAAGTGAAGTTTTGATAGGAATGAAAAATGTACTCACTAAAGAGCAACCAGATATTGTTTTAGTGCATGGAGACACTTCAACTACAATGGCAACTTCAATGGCAGCCTTTTATCTTCAAATTCCAGTTGGTCATGTTGAAGCTGGTCTCCGTACATATAATATTGAATCTCCTTTTCCTGAAGAATTTAACCGCCAAATGACTACAATAGTAGCAAAATATCATTTTGCACCAACCGAAAATGCAAGGAAAAATTTATTAAATGAAGGGGTCTTAGATGACCAAATTTACGTTACAGGAAATACTGTTATTGATTCATTATTCTTAGTTATCAACAAAGCAAGACAAACTCCCTATTCACAAGATCTTGTTAAAAGGCTGCCATTTTTAAAACATGATAAAGAATTTTTACCTAAAATTATTCTTGTTACTGGACATCGAAGAGAGAATTTTGGGAGGGGCTTTGAAGAAATTTGTCTAGCTTTAAAGGAAATTGCAATAAATAATTCAGATGTTATAATAATTTATCCAGTTCATTTCAACCCAAATGTTCGTGAGCCTGTTAATAGAATATTATCAACTATTAATAATATTCATTTAATAGAGCCATTAGATTATTTATCTTTTATAAAATTAATGGATGCTTCTTATATGATTCTTACAGACAGTGGAGGTATCCAAGAAGAAGCCCCTAGCTTAGGAATACCTGTTTTAGTAATGCGAGAAACTACTGAGCGACCAGAGGCTGTGGATGCTGGAACTGTTAAACTAGTTGGTACAAATAAAAGTAAGATTATTGAATCTGTAAATCAATTATTATCTAATAAAGATATTTATAAAAATATGTCAAAAGCCCACAATCCTTATGGTGATGGGAGTGCTAGTAAAGCTATATTTAAAGTTCTTAAAGGTAAGAGCCTGTGATTGTTTCAATTATTGGGTTAGGGTATATTGGCCTTCCAACTGCATCAATATTGGCTTCACATCAAATCAAGGTTATTGGTGTTGATGTTAATCCACAAGTTATTAAAACTATCAACCAGGGTAAGATTCATATTATTGAATCTGGACTAGAAAGTATGGTCCATTCAGCTGTTCAAAAAGGTTTCCTTAGGGCAGCTAAAAAGCCAGAAAAGGCCGATGTATTTATAATAGCAGTCCCTACTCCATTTAAAGTAAATCATGAGCCAGATTTATCATTTATTGAATCTGCGGTTAGGGCTATAGCTAAAGTTCTAGAAAAAGGAAATTTAGTTATATTAGAATCAACATCCCCCGTTGGTACTACTGAAAAAATGTTGGAATGGATTCAAGAAGATAGACCAGATTTTTCTTATCCTAAATTTGGTAGTGATAATTTTGAGTCAGATATTGCATTAGCTTATTGTCCTGAAAGAGTTTTACCTGGTGATGTATTAAATGAACTAGTTCAGAATGATAGGATTATTGGTGGAGTTTCTCTTAAGTGCTCAGAGAAAGCAGCCGACCTTTATAAAATATTTGTAGAAGGGGATTGTATGATTACAGATTGTCGGACTGCAGAACTTGGGAAATTAGTCGAAAATTCATTTCGAGACGTTAATATTGCATTTGCGAATGAGCTTTCATTAATCTGTGATAAATTAAGCATTAATGTTCAGGAACTGATTAAATATGCTAACCATCATCCAAGAGTTAATATACTCCAACCAGGTCCAGGAGTTGGTGGTCACTGCATTGCAGTTGATCCTTGGTTTATTATTGACTCAGCGCCAGATGAAGCAAAGTTAATCCATGCTGCGCGTTTGGTAAATGACAATAAACCTAATCATGTAGTAAAAAAAGTTAATCATGCAGTTTCTATAATTAACAAAAATCAGTCAGAGATTAAAATTGCATGTTTAGGTTTAGCATTTAAGCCTGATATTGATGATCTAAGAGAAAGCCCTGCCCTTAATATAGCCCATCGTATAAGTTTGATGGGGTTTGAAAAAATTTCACTCGTTGAGCCAAATATTAATGAGATTCCTAATATTTTTACAAAAGAAAAAGCTGAATTGGTTGAGTTAGAGGCAGCATTAAATTCGGCAGATATAGTTTTAATACTTGTAAAACATAAAGCTTTTAGAATTATTAGTCTTGATATGTTGAAAGACAAACAGGTAATAGACACTTGTGGCGCACTGTCTTGAAAATTGTTTTTTTCACTTTTTATTATCGTCCAGATCTTTCTGCAGGATCTTTTCGTGCTGATGCATTAACGCAAGCTTTATCAATAAAATTAAATGATGATGATGAGTTACATATTATTACTACCCATCCAAATCGTTATAAAAGCCATCTTGTTAAGGCCAATAATCTAGATGTAATTGGCAACACAACCATTCATCGTATTAAATTGCCAGGACAAAAAAAGAGAGGCATACTTGCACAAGCTTATTCATTCTTATTTTATGCATACAAAGGATATAAGCTTTGCATTGAGTTGAATCCAAAATTCTTAATTGGGACATCTGGTCGATTGATGACAGGTGTTTTGACTGGTATTACTGCTTTTAGATTAAAATGTAGATACTTTATAGATTTGCGTGATATATTTTCAGAGTCAATCTCTGATTTACTCCTAAATAAGAATAGAGTAGTAAGTAAGATATTTTTGTATTTTTTTTCTTTCCTTGAAAAATACTTACTCAAAAATGCCTCAGGTGTTAATGTTGTATCAGAGGGATTTCCTGAATATTTTCAAGAGAAAGGTATAGATACGTCTAATTGGTCATTTTTTCCAAATGGAGTTGATAAAGAATTTATTGGTTCTTTAAATAATAAAAAATTAAATAAGGATGGGATTAAAACTATTTTATATGCTGGAAATATTGGAAGTGGTCAAGGACTAGAAAATATCTTGCCTGAGGCTGCAAAGCAATTAGAGGGCAGTTTTCTCTTCCAGATAATTGGGGATGGAAATTCTCAAGATAACTTAATAAACCAAATTACTCTAAAGGATGTTAAAAATATTGAAATAATTCAACCTATTGAACGTATTAAGCTTATTGAGTACTATGAAAATGCTGATATTTTATTCTTACATTTAAATGATATTCCTGCGTTGCATCGAGTTCTACCATCAAAAATATTTGAGTATGCAGCATTTAATAAGCCAATAGTTGCTGGATTGAGTGGATATTCAGAAAAATTTATGAACGAAAATATTCCTTATTCAATATTATTTAAACCTGGCGATGTCAAAGGACTTGTCAAGTCTATTCTAAAGGCCGATAAGCTAAGTTTTAAAGATGGAGATGATAATAATTGTTTTGTAGAAAAGTATTCTCGTGAGTATATTATGAGAAATATGGCCCAGCATGTTTTATCTAAGATATAAATATGCTTTATGATTAGGAGTAATTTTTTATCATTATTACCAATTCAAACTATAATTAAAGCTTTAGTTGGGTTAAAAGGAGATATTGATGAAGCGTTTTTTCGATCTTATACTAACAGTTCTAGCTATTTTTATGTTTCTATTGCCAATGTTGGTTATTTCAATATTTATTTTATTAACATCAAAAGGACCAATATTGTATTTTTCAGATAGAATTGGGCGCAATAGTATTGTTTTTAAGATGCCAAAATTTCGCTCCATGAAAACTAATACTCCTATTATTGCAACCCATCTAATTACTGATATCAATAACCATCTTTCTCCAATCGGTGGTTTTATTAGAAAGAGTAGTTTGGATGAACTGCCACAACTCTTTTCAATTTTAAAAGGAGATATGAGTTTTGTTGGTCCTCGACCTGCTTTATTTAATCAATATGATTTAATTAAATTGAGAGAAAAAAATGGAATTAACGCCCTGCCTCCTGGGTTAACTGGGTGGGCTCAAATAAATGGACGGGATGAGATATCAATTTATGAAAAAGTTGCTCTTGATGAAGAATACTTAAATAGAAAATCATTGTGGTTTGATTTTAAAATTTTATGGATGACTCTTCTAAAAGTGTTTAAGAGTCAAGATATTTCTCACTAAAACTATCTAAAAGTAGAAAAATTTATGTTACTCAATTTTTTTAGAAATAAATTAACCAATCTTAATCGACTCACAAAGCAGTTGGTGATGATCTTAATAGATTCGATCTCAGTTATTCTGCTGTTAATAATTTCATTTTCAATCAGACTAGACTATTTTCACTGGCCCAAAGAAGATGTAATTTGGTTGATATTTGCTTCTCCAGCTCTTGCTGTACCTATTTTTATCTTTTGTGGAATGTATAAGTCTATTGTCCGTTATATTGGATTTGATGCATTTTTATCTATTTTTAAAGGGGTTACTATTTATGCTCTGGGTTGGGGGTTAATTGATTATTTATTTCAAATTGATGGCTTTGAATTTATTGAAGGCATTCCAAGATCTGTTTTGTTTATTAATTGGATGCTTTGTTTCATAGTTATTGGTGGCTCTAGAGTAATCGCAAGCTGGCTTCTGATTAATCAAAGTAACTCTAAAGATAGAAATATTATTATTTATGGTGCTGGTTCTGCTGGGATGCAACTTTCAAATGCACTAAAAGTATCACTTGAGTACAATCAAATTGCATATGTTGATGATGATAAATCTATTGAAGGAAATTTTATCAATGGATTCCAAGTATTTAATCCAGCTAATATTTCACTCTTAGCAGAAAAATATAATGTTAAAGAAATTTTTTTAGCAATTCCTTCAAGTTCTCGAAAAAAACGACAAGTAATTATTGAGAATTTAAGTAATTTACCCATAAGTATCAGAAGCTTGCCTAGTGTTTCAGAAATTGTGGAAGGTAAGGTAAATATTGACGATTTTTTGAAAATTAATATTAACGATCTATTAGGAAGGCAGTTGGTAAAACCAAATTTAAATTTATTAAGTGTTCAAATTAAAAACAAAGTAATATTAGTTACTGGGGCAGGGGGGTCGATAGGCTCAGAACTTTCAAGACAAATAATCTTATTGAATCCAAAAAAGTTAATTTTATTAGATATCAGCGAGTCTTCTCTTTATCTTATTCAGCAAGAATTAAGCTTAAATAACTTACTCCAAGTTGAAGTTATTTCATTACTTGGATCAGTTAGATCCTTTGATAGACTTCAAAATATATTTACTGAATATGGAGTACAAACTGTTTATCATGCAGCTGCATATAAGCATGTTCCATTAGTAGAATTTAATCAATCTGAAGGGGTTTTAAACAACATAATTGGAACATTGAATGCTGCAAAAGCGGCAATTCATTCAAATGTTGAAACATTCGTGCTGATTTCCACGGATAAAGCTGTAAGACCAACTAATATAATGGGAGCAACTAAAAGAGTTTCAGAGCTAGTTCTTCAGGCGTTGAGTAAAAAGAAGCATAACACTTGTTTTACTATGGTTCGCTTTGGAAATGTTTTAAATTCTAGTGGATCAGTTGTTCCTTTATTTAAAAAACAAATAAAAGAAGGAGGTCCAATTACTGTTACTGATGCTAATGTAGTAAGATACTTTATGACCATACCAGAGGCTGTAGAGTTGGTTATCCAGGCTGGAGGAATGGCCCATGGAGGTGATGTTTTTGTACTAGACATGGGTAAGCCGGTATTAATTTATGATTTGGCTTTAAAGATGATTCATTTAAGTGGCTTAAAGCTTCTAGATGAAAATAATCCTAACGGTGATATTGAAATAATTTACACGGGCCTTAGGCCTGGCGAAAAACTTTATGAAGAACTGCTAGTTGGAGATAATTCTTCTCGAACAGATAATAAATTGATTATGCGTGCAGAAGAAAATTTTCTAGAATGGGATCAATTAGAACCAATGATAAATGAGCTAAAAGAAGCCTTAATAAATTTTAATAATATCCAAATAAGAGACTGTCTTATTAAAATTGTACCAGAGTTCAACCCTGTCTTTCCAGTTAAAGAAACGCTAGTGCCCCAACCAAAAAGTAAAAAAAATAAATAAAATCTCTATATATTTTTGATTCCTAGCGACCTTGCATAATGGTTTGTTGCATCTAGATAGCCCTCAATACTTCCACAATCAAAACGTTTTCCTTTAAATTTAAATGCCACAACTTTGCCCTTTCTAGCTTGAGAGGCTAAAGCATCAGTGATTTGAATTTCACCACTATTATCTGGCTTAGTATTTTTAAGAATATCAAAAATATCTGGGGTAAGAATGTAACGACCAACAATTGCCATATTACTTGGAGAGTTTTCTATATCAGGTTTCTCTAGCATATCAATGACCCTATAAGTATCATTTGAACCATTGATTAAATTACCAACAATAATGCCATATTGATTAGTTTTATTCATTGGTACTTCTTCAATAGCTACAACTGAACACTGGTATTTATTGTATATTTTAATCATTTGTTCTAAAACACCTTCGTTTTTATAGTAACAAAGGTCATCTGCAAGTAATACTGCAAAGGATTCGTTTCCAATAAGGGGTTCCCCAGTTAAAATGGCATGCCCAAGCCCCAACATTTTTTGTTGACGAACATAAGTAAAGGTTGCTTTTTCTATAATATCTTTTATTTCAGTTAGATAGTTTTCTTTAGGGGTTCCAGCAAGTTGTAATTCAAGTTCAAATGCGTTATCAAAATGATCTTCAATTGCCCTTTTACCTCTTCCAGTAACAATAGCCATATTCGTAATCCCAGCTAATAAGGCTTCTTCAACTCCATATTGAAGTAGAGGCTTAGTAAGAATTGGAAGCATTTCTTTAGGGACTGCTTTTGTAGCCGGTAAAAATCTAGTACCATATCCAGCAGCAGGAAAAAGACATTTTGTAATCATATAAAATTTTTAAATAATTTATATGTTAACAGAGTCTAGCTAATCAGGCTTAATTTAGTGAGATATGTTTGGTTGTTTTTTTATTAAAACAGGAATAGGTCTATAGTTATTATTTAAATATAAATAGCGTATCCTAAGCTAGCTAAACCAATCAGATATTTTGAATGTCTTTTGGGAGTTATATGTAAGGGCCTTATTAATTCAGCTACTACTTCCTTCATATCAGGTTTAAATTTTATCTCCATAATTTTTAGAGGGTAAGGTACAGAAATATCTTTATTAATCATTGAATGAAGCCTAGTATCTGAAAATTGTATATCTTGGTCTATTGTTATTCGAATGCCATTATGAGTTTCATAATATTCTCTTTCATAACTAACTTGAAGAGTTGGGACAAGATGCTCTTCAAAAAAAATATCTTGTTCTTCTAGATCTTTTAAACATTTAGATGTGATTTCATCTATATTGAATTTTTTAAAGTTACCTTTCATTGACTCTATTGGGTAGGTAGTTTTATATCCTAGACGACCATCTTTTGTCTTTACTTCGAAAAAAGGCAAACTATTTTCTAGATGTCCATACCACCTGAGTCGTAGTTTTTTTCTTTGAGATATGCCTGTAAGATTATCTCTTACAGAGGAGAAGTCAATATTATCAAAATAAATGCTATTAACCTTTCTATTTTCGTATTTTTTATTAGCAGTAGTATTGCTAAATAACCATTGCATTGCATCAGATAGTCTAGCATTATCAAGGACAAATTTTATCTCATACCTATAATCTATACTCATTTTGACATCACACTATTTTTGTATAATTTTTCAATACTTATTTCTGATTCTGGAATTTCAATATTATCAATGATCATATTTGTTCCCTTTTGCCTAAGAAAGGCATTTCCATTAGATATTGAAGAGTTATTAATGTTGATGGATGTCATTGAATGGTAGAAGTCTTTTTTAATATATGACATTACTCCATAAAGATTATAATTTAATATTTCAGAATTAGACAAGTTTACTGAACTTCCATCTTTTGAAGCAACCCCAACCCCAACATCTTTAAATTTACTATTTTTAATATTCAAGGTGCTACTTTCACCAGCAGATACAGCTTTATCCTTAATATTTATTGCTTTTGTTTGATTTATTGAGACATAACTACCAGAAAAATCTAATGCATCACCACCAATATTTAAAAATTCTGAATATTCCACTTTTCCTTTTGAAAAATCAGAATCTAGCCCATCAGAAATAGCATTATTAATAATCACTGAGTTTAGGGAAAATGATGATTCAACAATATTAATAGCATCTTCAGCTTTAATAACATCTATGCTAACATTTTTAAAATCTATATCAGATTGATAAAAAGTAATACCACCAGTGAGGTTTAATAATTCATCTTCTAGAGATGATATATTACTAATATTAACATTACTTAATTGAGATTTAGTTGCAGCATTTAGCACATAAATTCCTTTCCATGAATTTAAGATAGGTTTAAGATTGATAGGATTTTTTTTGGTACCTATAGCAGATAATGCGCCTTTGACAATTAGGTATGAATTTTTTGAAAATTGCAGATTAACACCAGGTAGTATTTTTAAATTACCTTCAATAATGATTGGCTTATCTGCAATCCAATTTCCAGGTTTAATTTCATATGATTTATCGCTTAGTTTATTAATAAATTCAAAGTCATTTGCTGTATTTAGTAATAGTGGGTTCTTTAATCCAACAGAAACAAGTGTTATGCCATTTTTAAAAGCTCGATCAAAACCTTGATAGTGAGTTTTTATTGTAAACATTTTATCTTGAATGCCTTTGAAATTTGTTTTAATAATAGTAGGATTGGGATTAGATAGGTAACTTGGAATTACAATTTCTTTATCAAGAAAAGATTTGCCATTAAATAAAAAATCTCTAACAATTACATTATCTGGAAGAAGATTATGCAGTTCAATAATACCGGATGAGTAGTGCATTATACTGAGATGTTTTGTAAATTCAGATGCTTGCTCTTTGCTGGGAAAAGTTGTTAACTTTACAGTAGAATTTTTATCATTTGATATATTTTTATCATTACGAATTTTTTTTATGACATCTTCAATTTCCCTCATATTGTCTTTGATAATATTAGTATTTTTCTTCTTATCAACAGGAAATAATGAATGAGAATGTATTAAGTACTTATCTATGTTGGAAACAGTATTCTTGATTTTTTTTAAGTTTATAGGAAGCTTCTCTATAAATTTTTGATTAGATAATATATTAATATATTTACTATTTAATTCAGCAGGTTTATAGTCTGCGTTTCCTCTCCATGCCATTTGATCAGTGGTTATTGGTTCTATTTTTAAAGTGTATGGATTAAAGTAATATTTAGAATTTGAATCTTCTAAAGTATGCGTTTCATTCCAAACTAAAGCCATTAATAATGCTTTTGAAAATGAATTTACATCATATAAATCTTTATCATTAGATATTGTTTTATTTAAGATGTAGCTGTATGCTTTTCTGTTTTTTTTATCTTTTATGGATTTTGAATTATATAAATGTAAAAATAGAGATGGATCTGAAAGTCTATATAAATCATAAGGAATTTTTGATTTAATATTATAAAGCCATTTCTCTTCATTGGAGAAACGAACAATAATCGAATTTTTTCTATTTTGTTTTTCAAGAAATTCTTTGGAAACATGTTCTTCTATATTCATAATTCCCCAATCATCTCCATTGACGAATATGTTAGCAAATTTGTGAGTTGAAGCTAAGTTTCCAGTATCTCTTATCATGGTCTGAAAGGTTTGATCATATGGATACTGTCTTTCTCTAGGTTTTTGTATTGAAAAGCTACTAAAGCCAAGAATATTTTTACCATTTTTTATTTCAACTCTTAGACTAAATCTATGTTTACTTCTCCAGTGACCATATAAGTCTCCCTTTAAACGTAATTTAGACTTATATTTTTTTCCTTTATATTTAAGAGACGCATTTACTTTAGTTGGATTAGATAGTTTTTTGTCCTTTATTGCTCGTTTTCTATCCTCCATTAAAGATAGGTAATCAGAAAAATTAATGCTTATATCAATCCTTTCAAACTTACTCTCATTAAAGAGTTTGTATTCGAAAATTCTAGGAGTTGAATTGATTAATGTAATCAACTTCTGGCTAAGTGGAGGTCCTAATCTACCTTCTCCAGAATCATTTAAATTCCCGAACGATGAAAAGCCAAGATCTAGTGCCATTAGTTTTTGGGTTAAATCAGCCTTTAATGGGATAAATTGTTGTTTGCTGGTAGTTAATAGTACTAAAAATAAGATAATAGGAATAGATATAATAAGAAACAACGATTTTTTACGTATTAACTGCATTATAAATATCTATTTTTTATGACACTACCAATTCGTTTTTGCTTCAAAAAATGTAATTTTCATATGGCTATCTAATTTATGAAGTCTATTTGTGATTTCCTCTATAGGAGAATTTTCATTAGGAATAATAAGCATAACTGAAGTATTATCTGAATGGCTTTTATCTAAACGAACCAGTTTTAGATTTTGAACAATAGGTGTAAGTTCTTTTAAAATATCTTCAAGCATAAGATCAATTTTTGTCCACTTAATAACTAAATTGTATTCGCTTGTTTTAGATATTTTTCTATTTGATAGCCAAATATAAATAACTAAAAGAATTGATAATGTCAAAATCGTTGTTATTAGAATTTGTCCAGCTGCATAGCCAAGACCAATAGCGATTGCTAGAAATAAATAAACAAGCTCCTCAGGTTCTTTAATTGGTGTCCTAAAGCGAACAATTGAAAGTGCACCCACTAGTCCTAGAGATAATGCTAGAGATGACTTGACCACAACAATAACCAAGAAAACTACAGTTGAAAGAACTGGGATAATAGAACCAATATGCATTTTACCGGTAAGTGAAAAAGATCTTTTGATATAGAAGTCTCTTACAATAAATGACATAATTACACATACAAAAAAACTAAATAGCGTAGGTATTAAGTCAATCTGAGTCATATTTGGTGTTAGTAGGTCACTTATATTAATATTATCATTCATATTAATTTCCTTTAGAAAAATAAATAATTTTACAGCTTATTTAGTTGATGAAGATGTTCACGCACCTTTAGATCTTTTGTTAATAAATTATTCAAGAATTATATTTTAATTTTTACCTAGTTATATTCCAAATTGGATTAGATGCTAGATATAAATTCATTATATTATCTTTGCTAGATTAAATTAGATCAATATAAATCCTATTTTAAGTCAAAATTTAAAATAATAATAATGGCGAAGAAGTTATAACTTTGGAGTGAGACCAAAAAAATCAGTTTAGTTTTGGTTTTAAGCTTATGATAAAGTTAAATTTTAATAAAAATAAAAAACCTTTTAAAAGAGATTAATTAGTTGGTATTATTAACATCTTTAATTTTTAATAGTCACTTTAATGTTTGAAAAACCGTTTTACATGTTTAAAGATTTAATTAGAATTTTGATTGCATATTTTCCTCCTGATTTATATAAGAGAATGTTAAGTATCTCTATTAGAGAGCATAAATATCCTAATGCCTTTAAAGGTACAAACCACTTTGATACTTCACGTTTTGCTCTTTGGGACTTTACCTGTGATGAAATTGGAAGAGACTCCAAGTTAACTTACTTAGACTTTGGAGTATGGAACGGAAGGAGTATTAAATATTTTTCAGAGAATTTTATAAATCCAAGTAATATTTTTTTAGGGCTTGATACATTTGAAGGTTTGCCTGAAGAGTGGAGTACGGCGCAAATTGAAAAAGGGGCTTATGATAGTTTTGGTAAGGTGCCTATTATGAGTGACGAGAGAGTGTCTTTCTATAAAGGAATGTTTCAAGATACTCATGAAAAATGGTTGAAAGATATCTTATTACACGATGAAAATACCTTATTTTGTCATTTTGATGCAGATATATATTCCGCTACACTTTTTGGGTTGACTAAAATTGGATCTTTGAAAAAGCCCTTTTATTGTATATTTGACCAATTTTTTGGAGATGAAACTAGGGCTTTAGAAGATTTCAAAGCATCTTATTTATTTAAGGCTGAGTTAATAGCTTCAGGAGTTAACAGTCGAAATAAATCAAGACAAATAACTAACAGAAATGTTCTTTTCAAAATCTTCCCATTAGAGTCTTAAATTTTAAAAAGCGAAGAATTACTCCATAATCAAAAAAATTATAATATTAAATTCCAATAAGTTGGTAAGTTTATTTTTCCTAGTTGGTGTTTTAATGTTCTTATTCAAAATCTTCACGATAGAGAAGAGTGGGGTTAATGGAAGATATCACGATGGTTAAATAAGAGTTCCATATTGATTCATACAGGGAAGGACTGTTTCTATTCATCTATTAACTCAATTTTAAAGAGAAAAC
>Ga0209482_1001314_pt1 | contig 17500 bp, 23 predicted proteins | sample CoawatmetaG10DNA_FD_187512 | JGI IMG/M metagenome (GOLD analysis project Ga0209482, IMG submission 187512) | Marine microbial communities from the West Antarctic Peninsula - Coastal water metaG104-DNA (SPAdes) (version 2) | ecosystem: Environmental > Aquatic > Marine > Coastal ...
AGAACTATTGTTACCAGAGATACGCTCACCACCGTCACCAAACAATACTGAGTAAGCACTGCCTGCTGTAAGGTGTTGTGCTGAAGTTACTGAGGTTGCACTGGCTGTCCCAGTAACGTCTATGCCTGTGGCGGTTGTTACAATCTTTGCTACGTTGTTGTGATATAGCGTTACACCAGCATCTTTTTGAGCAAGTAAAGCATTTTCGCCGTCGTTCATCAGTTTGAGCTGTGGGCCGCCTTTAAGAAATAAACTGCCGCCACCTACGTCCTCAATAAAAGAATGGGAACCGCTGTGGTAAATTTGTAAATCATCACCAGCACCGAACGTAGCCTTGTCGTTGTCGCCCAATGCTATACCGCCATTGGCTGTGATTTCAGTAGTAAAGGTAGCCGCACCCACAACATTAAGACCTGCTGCGCCTCCCAAGATCAAGTCATCTGCTGACTCGTCCCAGAGCATGTAAGACCCAGAGGTAGCTCCAAAAAACTTAACATCATGCCCTGTGTCGTTAACGCCTACAGTAAGAGTGGAGTCAAGTTGAGTAGCGCCATCAACGTCTAAGGTTCCAGTAACAAGGGCTGTGCCAGAAACATCTAGGTTACCGTTAAGGTCTACGGTTGCAGTGGCTATCTGAATCTCAGTGTCTGCAACAATGTCAAGCTGTCCGTCTGCGCTAGAGTTAATGTATATAGCAGCGTCACGGAATTGAACTTTTTGAGCGCCATCTACATCAATGTCGTTTGATCCAGTGGTGTTACCAATAGCAAGTATTTCAGCTAGAGTGTCTGCCGTGTCAACTTGAGCGTCAACATACGCCTTTACAGACTGCTGAGTAACAAGTTTAGTGGCGCTGTTTGATGCCATGTTATCTTCATCAAGTATGCCCGTTACTGTTGTTGCATCAGCACCTTTAAGGGAGGCGAAAGTAGTAAGACCAGTAATAGTAAGTGTGCCCGCAGACAGTGTAACTACATGATCTACGCCTTCTAATACGTTGGTACCATCACAGTACACGAGCATTGTTTTGCCGTTAGGGATAGCAATACCAGAACCAGAAGCTGTTTTAACCGTGATTATCTGGCCTGCACCGTTCTTGACGATGTATGTTTTATTTAAGGCTGGGCAAACTACAGTACCTGCCGCACTAAGTTGACTACCCGAATCAGTCAAAGTCAACATAGCCGCACGCGCTTCTGCGGTAGTGCCATTAGCAGTAGTCAACGTGTGAGAGTTACCAGACCAAGTGTTTATGACTAAGCGTCCGGCAATAGCCTGCTCTATCATGGAGGTTATGTTATCGTTTACTACATCTCCCCATGTACCACTAAGTTCGCCCTGCACGGGTAGTGCGAGTTTTAGGATCGGAGTATATTGCGTTGTCATCTGTTCAACCTCATGCGGCTATATTTTCCCAATTCGGGTCTTGTGTGTTCGATACCCCACCCCATCTTGGAGTCTGACTATCGTCTATGTTCTGCCAGTTGGGGTCTTGGTCGTCATCAATCTCCCCCCATACTAATACTTGTCCTACATATACTACCGCAGATAGCCCAATTACGGAAATATCTGCATCAGCGGTGGTTACTACCGTACCTAGTTCGGCCTCTGCCTTTAACCCAGTAACAGGTAGGGTTATACCTACCCCAATGGCAACGGTACCTAACACTGCTTCTGCGGCTACGCCTGTTACAGATACATCTGCTTCAGCGTCTGTGGTAACTGTACCAACTGAACCTACGGCTGATAGCCCTGTTACGGTAGCGTTTGCTTCAGCGTCTACTGTAGCTGTCCCTACAACTCCATCAGCTTCTACACCCGTTACTGTTAGGTTTGCTATACCTGTTGCAGTTAGTGTACCTACAGCTCCTTCAGCTACTACGCCAGTTACTGCTACATCTGCTTTTGCATCTACTGTAACGGCACCTAAAGCAACAGCTCCGGCAACGCTGGTAACCGTAACCTCTGATTCAGCGTCAACAGTAGCTGTACCAATACCTCCAGCAGCTTCTACGCCCGTTACTGTTAGGTTTGCTTCCGCATCGACCGTTACAGAACCTATCGCTCCTTCTGCGGCAACGCCATCAACTGATACTAGGGTTAAGTCGGTACCCCAAGACGTTTGGCCCCAAGCACCTTTGCCCCAACCTACATACTTAACAGAAGACGGCATATAACTACCTTATGGAGTAGCAATACGTATGATAGCGTTTGTAGCGTCTGCTGCGGGAAATTGCACAGTAAAGTCCCCGGCTGTAGAGGTTTTATCCCCGCCGAAATCTAGTACCGCAACCGCTGGGTTACCACCCCCTGCTTTATAAATAAGAGCGCCGCGAGCAGTAATAGTAGCGTCAGCCCACGTAGTATCTGCAAAGTCTAAGAATGCAGTGGTACCAGACGAGGCAGGAGCAGCAGCAATAGATAGTGTATTTCCTCCCGCAGTATAGTTTGTACCTGACACTTCGTTAGTGGTAGCGTACGCAGTAGTAGCGGCACTTAGAGTTACGCTAGACGTGTACAACGCGATTTTAAAAGCCTGTCCAGTGTTACTACTAAAATCCATCTCTCCATCTAACAGAGCGACTTTAAAAGAAGTACACATTGCTTGTGTTATTGCCATTTTTTAGTTCCTCAACTAACTGGTGTTCTGAATTGTCCAGAACGATATGTATCTTCACGTAACTTACCGTCACCAAGATTCTTTAGTAACCCTATAGACAACCCAAACATTTTCTCGTAATTAGATACAATATCTGGTTCGCCTTTCATAAATCGTATTGCTTCTACTAACGCACCGTTTAACAGTGCGGAGTCAAATTCATCTCCCAACCACGTAGTCCCTGCGGTAACTATAGTCTGAGGGTAATACCCGTAGTGAAGCTCCATACTATACGCCGCATCAGGGGTAGGCCCAAGCATAAACGAGTCATCATCAAAGTACGCGTAGTGTTTTGGTAACCCAGTACCTGTGTTATTAGGGTAGGCTTCGCGTAGGAAATTAACGTCTTTGTTCAGAAGGAACGTATAGTTACCGCTACCGTCTATAACCGCCAAAGAATACGACCATAAAAAGTCAGAGGGCATACCTAAATATTGATTACCGTTAGATAGCGTACCTGTAACATTCCTACGCAGTGCGGGTATCTGAACTGAGTTATATATCTTTTGCTCTGCCTGTTGTGTAAACATAGCGAGCTGGTCATCTGTGAATGTGTTCTCACAAATGTCTTGGATATTAGCTTTCAGTTCTGTGTAATTCATAGTTTATGCCATTGGGCCGCGGGCCATAGTGCCTTTTGTTGCTGCGCCAACTCCGCGTACTTTTATACCAGAAGTCTTAACGTCCTTCATACAGGGCTTACAGCCGCTAGAGTAGGACTGCACGCCTTTACTCTTAATTACTTTTATCTCTTTCATTATATTGTTCCTATTAAGTAGTTACTGTAACTTGCCCTATATTACCAGCTATTGTTAGCGCGTTGGGAGTTAAATTATAGGGATCAAATCCTCCGCCTACTGGGTTCCAACCCCACTGGGTATCTCTACTGCTGTGATCTCCTGACTCACCTAAACTAGTATCAGGGCGTGGATCACGTAATGCTTGGGGATCGTTTACTGGAAATTCCCCTAATCTGTTCTGTGGCTGATCTTCGTTCCAACACTCAGGACACGCTTTTATGTTAGTGTCTCTATTCTTAACTATGAGGTTCTTCAACTCTCTTAGTTTGTACTGAAATCCACATACATCGCATAAAGCAATGGCTTTTTTACTAGAAGCAAATTGAGCGCCCATAGTTATACGTACCCTATACGAGGTACAAACCTAGCCGAGGTCTTCTCCCTATCTTCTCCTGCGGCCATTTCAAACTGCTCGTCATACACAGCTTTTAACAAAGGCACTCGGTCAACCATCTCAGGCAGTTTCATAGCTATATAATAAGCTAATCCCGCTACCAGACAAGGAAAAAACCTAAAATTCATGTCCGAAGTCTGTATACCACTACCCGCGTCTTCGATCCTACGCATACGCCAGTAGTATAAAACATAATCGTTAGTATCTGGTACAGGCCACACGTTGGCTAGAGGAGCATCTCGCAACCGCTCTATGTAAAGCTGGATGGGCCTACCTTGTGTTAACTTGTTAGGGATAGACGCGTAAGTACTCACACTAACACGACTTATGGTAAGGTCAGTTTGAGTAGCTACATTACCGCTACCTGTACGTATCTGGTGTTCTAGTAAGTCTATGGTATCTGCTGGTAAGGGATACTGCGTCTGCCCTTTGACTAGGTTTATAGTGCCGCTATCTATAGTCCACATGTTAATGCCACGGTTCTGCCACTCGATAGTAAGCAGGTTCATGGAGCGTCTCGCAGTGCGAAGATCATAACCAGAACGCATTTCACGACCAGCACGTTCAAACGCTTCTTCAGCGATCTCCGTGAAGTCCATGTTGAATGCGGTAGTGCCCGATGTAGCCATTATTTACCCCACCCTGATTTAGCTTTGACTTTGGCTTTGCTAGAGAGCTTACCGTAGTGGAACAATTTTACACTAGTCTTACTATGGGTTTTGCCCGTGTGAAGACTACCATCAGCCATCTTGTGTAGACCGCCTTTGTGTTCTTTTCCGTCTTTTTTGTAGTGCTTAACGCCCATACCCATTATTTTTTACTCCGCTTAGTAGCTGATACTCGTCTAGGCTTACCTGCTGGCTGCCCTAGTCTTTTCTTCTCCGCTACCTTCTTTTTCTTCTCGGCGCTAGACATCTCTCCCGAGGTCTTGGGGGTCTTCTCAGATACCCGTTTAGAAGGACGACAGTAAGGAGTACCTCTACCATCACCCTTCTTCCTACCACAAGCCTTACCAGTGCTAACGTCTTTCCAGTCCTCTTTGAACCAACGCTTTAACGAAGCACCTTTCTCTGTCTTGCGTATCTTCTTACGCATTACTTACCAGCCTTTTTCTTCCGGCATTTAGCAATGGCTCCCGAAGCATATGCTGACGGGAACACTTTGTACTGTGACTTTACTTTAGTGTAGCACGCGTCTTTTACTGTACCACCTTTCTTGTATCCACACGCGCTAGTTTCTTTGCGGTAGTAATTACGCATTATCGCATCTTACAAACTTTGCCACCACGAGCCATGCCGTAGCCACGAACCTTACCGCCTTTATTATACCCTTTAACTTCTTTACGGGCTTTCATCTGGGCTTCATCATCCCTAGAAAATGTCCCTGTTCCCATCTTCTTTGCAAGTTTTCCTACCGATGAACCGCGAATTTTATCTCCGATCTTGTCGGTAGCCCCAACAATTTTTTTCCTAATGCTACCTTCGGGAAGGGATTCTTCCGCTTCGTATATTTTTTTAGACTGCTTATACGCCTGCGCTTTATTTTTCTTTAGCTTTTCTGCTTTTTTATCCTTCTTTTCAACTTCTCCGCCGTCCTTGTACGCCTTGGCCATACCACCAGCCATCATCTTGCCTTTACCGTCAGCCGCGTAGTCGGGAACCATCTTACCGTCTTTTCCCTTTACCATGTTTAGCTTTCCGCCAGCACTCATCATTTGTTTTGACATAGAACTTCTGTCCATTTTATCTTCCTTATTTTTAGGCTTCTTAGGGGTACGTCCATCATCTTCGTACATCTCAAAAAATTTCTTTTTCCCTGCTTTTCGTGCTCCTTCAGGAGAAGAGGCTTCGTCTAACTTGGCCTGACGTGCCTTATCTTTCGCAGTGGGCAGGTTACCCATTTGCTTTGACTTAGAACTTTTATTCACGCTATTCTCCTAGCACTTCCATCGTTTCCTAGCTTGCCGCAACCTTGAATTAGGGTCTTTAGCAGCCTTTGGAAACTTCTTCATTTGTCCAGCAGATCGGGCGCAGTATGACTTACGTCTACTAGCTCGTTTGCCAGTTGGTTTATCCTCGGTAACCGCAGTCTTTAACTTAGAGCCGGGATTATTACGCTTATACTTCTCTACACCTTTGGCGGTCATACCCGCGCCGGATTTAGTAGGGCGTTTATCACCACTACTGATGGACATACCTTTCATGCCCACTCCGCCGCCTTTCTTATAGTACTTACGCATAAAACAAAGTTATAGAAGACATGTTTACAGGAGAATAATCTACATATCCCCCATCCTTAAACAGTATTCCATCGTCAGGTATGTCAGGGTATTCAGAACTAGTAGCAGAGCCTACTGTGGCAAACTGCATACGAACACGACCTGTAGGGCTAGTCTCTCTAAATGTAATAGTACCTGCGGTACCTGTATTAACAGCATACAAACCCTGTAAGCGTAATCTACCGCCAAATATAGGGGCTGATACACTGTTAGAAGTACCTGCGCTTACATTACCTGCGGGATCACCTACTGCTGTAATAGAGGTAATAGAAGTCCAGTACCCAACACTAGTAGATACACCACCATCAGTACCTGCGAGATTTTCTGTAGCCGCATTTCCTAGTTGGTCTAATCCAACAATATTAAAAGAAATAGCGTCATCGTCCCCAGCACAGGTGATAGTAATCTTCCTAGCAGCGTCAAGTGTAAAAGGACTACCCCCAACAAGTACGAGTGCTGCGTTGGCGGCTACCCCCGCCGCTGTGGATATAGCCGTTGCACTTGCTACTGCCGCAGATATAAATGTCGATTGAATGTCAGAAGAAAAAGACATAATCTACTCCTTACGGTTGGATTGCAGTGTTAAACGCCTGTGCATACATTACAGTAATTACTGCGGTACCAGCGTTAGTAGCCGCTGAAGCAGTTACATTAAGACGTAAATCAGAAGAGCCAGTGTCTTTCCACACTAGTGTTCCGCCACCTTGGGTAGTAATAGTTTTTAGACCCGCAGTAGTACCAGAAGCTAGGGTGTTAAGGAATGTAGCTGCGCCACCGCCTTCTTGTCCAACACTGATGTTGGTAGTAGTATTAGCTGCTACTTCTAGGTCAACTAGAATATTAACAATCTTAGAGTTTGCAGGGATAACCATGTTGGTATTTACAGCAGCTAGAGCGCCGCCAGACAAGTCAGCTACGTACTGTTGAGTCATTACAACATAGCCCACGTTAGCTACGTCAGTACCTACAGTAGTACCTACGGTGTTTCGGATGTTACCGGCGCGGATAGGGCCAGAAAAAGTGGTGTTAGCCATTATATAGTTCTCACATGTGAGTTAAGGAGAATCTGTCTACATGTCGTCAGTCGGGTCTGTCAGATTCACCGGATTGTTTCCCGATATAATAGAACATATCACAGTGTGTATGTTTAAGTCAAACATAAAAAAGGGGGCCGAAGCCCCCTTAGTACAGCATGTTACTAAGCGATTAAGCGCCGGGTGATCCGTAGATACCCAGTGGATCGGATACGCCGAATGAATAGCGTTCACGAGCCTTGTAACGGCTGTTGCCAGTATCGAAATCAGCATCCATAGAAGTAGCCATTGGGCTACGGACAAAATGCTTCAGACCATTTGGCACGTCGGTCATCATAAACCAAGCGTCAGTGTCAGTCAGGTAATGGTTGACTGCATATCCGCCGGGGACTGCGCCGTTAGACATAATGGCGTTGATGTCGTTGTCAGCAGTTCCTACACGGCCTTCAGTCTCAAGCAAACGAGTTGCAACAAACTGTAAGGAAGGTGGGATAACTAGCTTCTTAGGCTTGGCCGCGATCAAAAGACCACGCTCATCAGTGTAGCCTGCTACCTGAATGATAGCCGCTTCCAAAGAAGTTTCGTTAAGGTCAGCCGCAACAGTAGGACGGTTAGAGTTAGTTCCGCCACTAACCAAAGGGTGAGCAGTAGAACACAGAACCTGTCCATCACCGAAGGTATTACCAGCAGCGAAAGCGTTGTTCAGAATATCTGCCGCTTTAACTTGCTTGGTATATGCCATAGCGCGAGCCAGTGCTTTGGTGTAACGAGATGACAAAGAGTCATACAAGTTATCTTCAATCGCTTCTTCAGTGATTGAGAAACCCATTGCAACAGTTTCGTGCGTGTAGCGTGCAGTCCATGCTTCCTGAGCATTATCATACTCGATTGCAGAACCTTCTGACTTAGTTGGGGCAGAGCCAAAACCAGACAGTTTAGTTTCTTCTTCAAAAGAACGATCAGAGGTTTCAGTCTCGAAAATCTCTTTATGCTCTTCACCATACTTAGCGTATTCCAAACCAAACAGTGCGTTTAATCCGGGGAGTAGCTCTTTAAGTAATTGACTTCTTGAAATAGCCATCTAGTTATTCTCCTACGATGCCGGTACCAAATTGATGGTACGGTAGGTTAAATTTAACCAAGACATCAGTCTTAGCGTCGCCAATGGCAGAACCAGTCTTAGTTACAAAACCAATTACTTTAAACGCCTTAGTTGCGGTGGCAGTAGTAGCATCCAGAGCAACATTAGACTTACCAGTAGCAGTGTTTACAGAAGTAGTAGCATTCTGTGCGCCAGTCAAAGGAGCATTGTGACCAAGAGCAGCCTGAGCAATAGCGCCATCAGCTTGTACTTGGAAAGTTACGCCCGGATCGACTACTACATAAGCAGTAGCGTTGGCAGTGCCTGATGGGTAGTACTGGTTAAAGATCAACTGACCTTCAGCATTGATGTATTCACAACCAACGAATACGCCTAAGCCACCAATACTACTGCCGCCAAGGTTATTAGTAGTTGCGTCAGCGCCTGTACCAGAAGCTAGTTGAACGTAACCTGCATTGATCTCAACAAGAGAACCGTAGCCGATGTTCTGAGCTACGCCAGCAGGGGTAATAAGAAAAGCGTCACGGGCACCAGAATAAGGTGTACCGTCAGCTTTACGTACGGGAACAAACCCGTATGGAGAGGCTGTAGTTGCCATTTATTTCACCTATAAATAGAGTTAAGTTATGACCCATTACCAAAGGTAACATTCGTGCGTCTGTCGTTAAACAGGGGCATACGGGGGTCGTTTTCTCGCATCAGGCCGTTGTCAACTGATTGCATTTGCGCCTTACTCTGATCGTTATAGTAAGTGTTACGCTCTTCAACCATTTCAACAGGAGCTTTACATAGCATTAAGCCACCGATTATCAAGTTGTCTTTGAACTTTTCGTTCTCAATGGACACAAGAGTAATCTCTGGGTGGTCTGTCGCTTTTACTGGCTCCCAACCTTCGCGTAGTTTTGAGGATACATTAGTGGCATCAACATTGCCTTGCGTGCTTACACGAATCCATCGAAATGCGTAGCCCGACTCGGGATTAGGAGAAGGTAATACTTCTGGTCTAGTCCAAGCCGATTTGCGGGCCGTTTTTTCACGGGTAACTTCTTCACGTTTAATTCTGTTCTCTGCCATCATACTTTCCTCATCTCTTCTGCAACCTTCTTGGCGTATAAGTCTAGGGGTACCCCAAGTTTTTTAGCTATAGCCACCTGTGTCTGCGTTAATCGCACCTTTCGGGGTGCTGTGCTCCGCGTAGCGGGTGCAACCACATTAGACTGTCGCTTACTTGGTCTTTCCTCTAACTCTTCAGTTTCCCCAAATTCTTCAGGGAAGGTATTTCGCATACGAGCATTAATAGTCTCGTAGTAATCATCGCTAGTGGTGTCCACACCTTGCTTAACCAGCTTACTGTGTACACCCATAGCATAAGCTGTCATCTCATCATCAGAACCGAACCAAGAATTTTCACTTGCCCAATCGGACGCTTTGGTATCTGGCTGAATCGGAGCCTCTTGGGGTATTTGTACAGGAATCTCTGCTTGTTGTAAAGACTCCGGCTCAAAATCTCCTAGTTTATCTGACTTTATCTTAGCGGTCGTTAGTTTATCTTGCGCATCAAGTAGTTTATCTGCGTCCCCAGCTTCATACGCTCGTTTGTATGCCCGCTTTGCAGATAATACTTCTATCGCTGAATTCTTTTTAGCTTGTTCTAGTAAGGCTGCTTGATTCTTTTCTACGCTACCTTTTAGCTTGTTATTCTCATCAACAAGTGTCTTGGCAAACGCTTCCATTTCTTGACGTTCCCGCTGTGATGCTTCTTTAGCACGTCTTTCGTCATGGTAACCTTTACTGAAGTGTTGTATACGCTTGCGTACTTTGTCCGAGTAATCTTCTAACTCGTCATCAGTAAGGTCTTCTGGGGGCTTAGATGCTTTGCGGCCCCTATCAGCCTTTGGCGTGTCATCAACAACCTCAACCTCAACTTCAATTTCTTTTTCTTCTTCCTGCTCAACTTCTCCCATTTTTAGGGCGCTAGAACTTTCTACCTCTATACCTTTATCCTCTTGTTCGTCAGGAAAGGTGTACTCTACTTTTTCAAATCCCATTATATACTCCTCACACTCGTGTAACGCCACGAGGATCGTTTACTACTGCTTCAATTGAATCATCGTTCATTAAACGATACTCAACACCACCTACTTTAAAACGCGTACCAGTATTGGCACGGAACATTACATAGTCCCCTGTCTTACACCAAGGGCCAGTAGTAAAACGCTCTTTATCAGAATACGCTTGTGCTCCCATATCGAGTACAACCCCGATAGTAGACATAATGTAGTCATTGTGCATTTCTTTACTGGACTTAATGATGCCACTTTCGCCATAGGTATCTTCTACTTCCGGCATGGCTACTAAGACACGGTATCCCACGGGGGTGGGTATTTGAAGGTCAAGCTCTTCGTCACTTTCAGCTTCTTTAGGTACTATCGTTAGATCAGTCATTATCATCGTCCATATAGTTACGCGAGAGGTCATTTACATGATTCAGACAGGAAGTGAGACCTCGTAGCATTCCTGTTACTTCTTTGTATTGAGAGAAGTCTTTAGCTCCCCCATTACCTAGAAATTCTGTTGCAGAGGACATATCATCCTCGATTTTCTTTTTAAGCACGTCAAAGACGGTTTTAGCCATGATTATTCCTTGTTACGTTTGTTTTCGACCTCGCTCTGAGTTTTCATTAAGTCTAGGTCGAGTTTAGTATTAGCTGTCCTTCTATCGGCAGCTAGTTTAGCTCCGGCTTTCTGAGCATCTATTTCCAACTCTTGTTTTTCGATTTCGAGTTGTTGCTGATCTATAGCCACATCAGCTTGGTCTTTCTGCGTTTTACGCTGTAACTCAGCCTGTTTGAGTTGCATATCGGCTTGGTCTTTCTGCGCTTTACGTTGTACATCCTGCTGCTTAACCTGTAGTTCTGCCTGTTGTAGCTGGAACACGGGGTCTTGCTGCTGTTGCTGCGCTTGTTTCTGCGCGGCTTCTTGTTTATGTTGGTCGGTTAGCTGCTTGCCACCTTCGGATATGAGGCGTGACAACTGAACTTCAATCTCTTCAGGTAGCTCCTCATTCGGTGGGGGTAGTGCAACGCCCAACTTCTCTTCCATCTGCGTGCGGTATCTAAACCCAAGGTGTTCAGCGATATGCGCGTTGAGTGCGGCCATTATTTGCTGTGCTTGTGGGTTCTGCCCGATGGTCTGTGCGATCATAGGGTCTTGCATAAACGACTGGTGAGCCGTTATGTGAGCTTCGTGGTCTTGAGTTATAAACGCTTTTATAGGGGTACCTGTTAGCGCGTTCATGTTCTCGCTTACGGGATCAGCAGGTCTAATGTCATCTTCCGTAGGGACTAACTTATCAGCGTTCTTAACGCCGAGCACTTCAATCATCTGACGATGTAATTGAGGGAGGTTGTATATTTGTGGAGCTTGTTGCGACATCTGCAACACGGCTTGGTACTGTACTACTCGTTGAGCCATTGTAGAGCTGTTAGGGTCGCTTACAGGGATTACATCGACCATAGCGTAGTCAGACTGACGTGCTGATACTTCGCCTCTATTAGGCTGGTAATCGTATTCTTCTGGAGCTTCCTCGGCCATGATAGCTTTGAGCATCTTAAACTCTAGCTTCATAGCGTAATGTACGCGTGCTTGTACTGCTGCCATTGGTTTGAGAGTACGTTCTAGCAGGGCTAGTGTAGTACCCACTGGGGCATTAGCGGACATGTCAGAGATGTTCATGTCACTGATAGCGCCTAAACGACGGCCTTCAGTAGTGATCTGGTTCAGCAACGCTAGTAGAGTCTGGCTAGGCTCTTTATAAGGAAGAGGCATAATGTTCTCGCGGATGCTACCTGATGGCACATCAACGTCTTTAAACTCACCCGGCTCGATTGGGGTGTCATCACCTTTAATACGCAATCCACGAGACTTTAAGCCCCCCGGAAGGTTAGATAGGGTACCAGCGTCCACCAGTTGCCGTATAATCGACGTTCCTGCTTTGGCGTACCCACCTACTATGTGAATCAATCCAAGACCGTAGAAGCCAAATCCGGGCACGTACACGTAATGTACAAAGTGCTGGCGCTTCATGGTGAGCATGTCTTCTTCGTCCCAATTACGACGAATGGCAAGTATTTCTCCTGTGCCCCGCTCGATTGTAACTATGTAAGGTTTTGCTAGTCCATCTTCGTCATCTATACCTTCTATAACAAGCTCGGCATGAATCTCGTACACGGTATACCGATCATCGTCGGTGATGTCGTAACCACCTTCTTCGGCTTTTTTCTCTTCGATGTCTGTGTGGAACGGCTCTGGATCACCTAGCTCTACGCCTGCATAAAAACCACTAACTTGCAGTCGCATCATTTCATTCTTAGTCTTACGCATTACATGGGTAACACGCTCCGCTGACTCGATGTTAGACGCGCCATAAGGCACGATAACGTCTTCTGCGGGGATATAGATCGCTACCTGTCTACCTATAGTAGAATCAAAGTAAACCTTCTTAAACGCCGATCCTGCGAGTCCTAAGCTATATAGCATACGCTCGTGTTCAGGGCGGTACTCAACCATGTTCTCGGTAAGCTCGTAGTTCATGTCCGCTTTTACGCGTTCAGCAGCTTCTAGTTTATCCTTAGTCTCTTTACCTAAAACCTTAACTCTTACGGGGCCAGCGGCAGGGAAAGTCTCACTCATGGTCTCTGCTTGGAAACGAATAGCGGCTTCAGCAAGAACTGTAGAGTTTACGCCACAAGCGCCTTGCCAAGGAGTAGTGCGCTCTTCATACTTGAATCCTAGAATATCAAGCCCCTTAACGTATGTTTCAGCCCAGTCTTTACGGCTATCTACGTCAGCGTCTACCATACCTATTAGGTCACCTGATAACTCGTTTAGGTAACTTTCATCTAGTGCGTCTACCAAGTTGGTGTCAAACGACATAAAGTCATCTACTTCAACGCCCGGGATAATAGTGATCTCTACACTACCATCGTCCAGAGTAACCATCTCAGGGTCAACTATCTCTATCTCAAGCTCGTTTCCCCCCTCAAGTTCCTCTACTTCTACGTCTTCGATGCCTTCAGGAGCGGCGTATAAACCTTTCTCAATTGCCATTTTGTAACCTCTTAATAAAACCCGCTACCGCGATGTTTAAAATATTTGATCTCTTCTGGCTCATCAGTAGGTAATCGTATAAACCCACCCTGCCTGAACCGCATAAGTGCCATAACTGTAGAATCCACCAGATCGTCATTACTCATAAACGGGAATCCAGCGATCTCTTCTACTACTTCTTCTGCCCATCTAGTCTGCGGAACCCAACATAGTCCAGATTGCACAATATCAGATACAGAGTTTAATCGCGCTAGTTTATCACCAGAACCCCTATGAGGGGTATATTCTTGTACAAGTAGCCCCATACGCCGCATTTCTTGGTATAACGCGACTCCTGAACTCTTTTTCTCCACGATAAACGCGTCTGGTTCCCATTCTGTGTACTGATCCATAGCTAATTCTTTCAGCTCATGGAACTCCATACGCTCTTTTATACTATTAAGCAAGATTATATTATACGCTGAAGTCTCCTCATTAAGAAACACCCCCCACGTAGTCAGTGCCGTGTAATCCGCACGGTTGTGTTTCTCTGCCGCCGAGTCCAACGACATGATTATATACTCACAACTGGGCGGGCGTTCCTTCTCCCACTCGTTCCACCACTCTCTTTTAACTAATGCGGCTTCTTCTGCGGTAGGTTGTTGCTGATACTGCGCATTCCACTGGAACACAGGCATAGATGCTTTGGTACGGAGTAACGCCTCAAGGTCGAAAAACTCAGGCCATAAGGGTTTTTGTATGGGCTTACCTGTGTCTTTGTCGTCTACATCTAGTATTGCAGGAAACTCTATGACCTCATACTGGTCAGCTCGCTCGTTCTGGGCCATATCCTTGACCACGCGCCCTGTCAGGTCGTCCATATGCCATCTAGTCTGGATGATAGCTACACTACCCCCCGGCATTAGACGGGTACGAGCACCGAACGTAAACCACTCATATGCCTTCTCAAAGACGACAAAGTTGCCGTTAATCACGTCTTGCTCCGAGTGTGGGTCATCTACCAACAGTAAATGAGCACCACGACCCGCTAGAGCTGATCCAACACCGCAGGCGTAGTACTCCCCACCTACACTCGTACTCCAGCGACCGGCTGATTTAGAGTCACTGGCTAACCTTACGGTAGGAAATATGTCTGTGTATGCTTCACTAGAGATTAAGTTACGCACTTTACGTCCAAAATCCACCGCGAGGTCGGTTGTGTGCGACACCATCATCACTTTCTTGTCTGGATTACGCCCCAAATACCACGCTGGGAAGAAAATAGACACTAGTTGAGACTTTCCGTGGCGCGGAGGGATATTTACGCACGCTCTATCCTTATCCCCACTCTCAATAGCCATTAATAGGTCGGCTAGAATCCTATGATGCTTACCAACAATGAAGTCAGGCATCATAAGTTTACAAAATTCAATTAAATCGTCGTACGCGGCCTTAACTATACGTCTTTTACCCAGTTCATCGACAAGTTTCTCTATCTCAGCCACTTCATCGACACTAAAAGTATCAATGTTATCCAACATATGCTGGATTTCGTCCTGCGTAAAGTCTGCGGCGACACTACTCACCGGCTGCTAACCCTAACTCAGCGTCAAGGTCTATTATTTCACCGTTCAAAACAACTTCATCTACCGGATTTACTAGCTTCTCTAGCTTCCTACGCAGTTTTGCCTTTAAATCATCTGTTGACTGGTGTGTAACAGTCACTTCTGACTTCTCAGAGAACAGCCCTACGTCTGAAATCTTACCCAGTAACTCCAACGCTCGGATACGGACGCGTGGATCGGGGTTCTCGGTCTCTAGGATGAGCTTATTTGTTACAAGGTGGCGTACCGATACAGCAGATTCTACTACTGAGGCACCAAATTCGGTGAGTATGTTACCTGTAAGCACCAAAGAGGCAGGTGTTAGGGTAGCCATACGGTTGTTCGTGGCTTTCTTCGATGTTTTTTCGGGGTCGTCGGCATACGCTATAGCAATTTTAGCTGCTATGTCTTCGTCTTCTTTGTTGGGCTTCAATTCTAACCCGTGGTCTGCTAGCTCTAAGGCTGTAGTTCTTGCTGCTTGCGTACGGACAGTCAAGTCCACCGCAGGATCGTCATCAAAAAGCGGAACCCCTGTCTCGGGTTCGAGTTTAATCGTCATATCGTACATCGCAGGTTATTCACCGGAGGTGCATTTGTAACACACTTGTTTTACAGAAACAAGTATAGAGGAGTTGCCCATACCATTTATGGTATAACTTGCATACTAAACCAACATTTCAAATCATAACCAATAGCTTTTATAATGCACTCTTACTCACCAACCAAGGGCCAGACATGATTGTTTACATGATTTACTTCGTAATAATTTCTTTATTCGCTGTTGCAGTAGAAGACCTCTCCTAAGCCACACTCTAAAAATCCTATAAAAAATTTTTTCGTATCCCCTCACCGAAACAAGGTGGGGGGTGTCTCCTATGTTAGGGGGTAGGGGTCTCAAACTCAGAAAAAAGTGATTAATTCGTGGAAACTAGTAATACATAGAGCACTGGGACTCCTGTGGCGTGAAGTGGTGGGTGGGGGCGGGGTAGGTATCGGATCTTGGTGAATCGTGGGTTTGTCTACATATGTAGACATTTTGATTAGCTTGTAAGGTATCTATTGCCTTTTCGTGGTAACCTGTTAACATGGGAACCATCAAGACGCAATAACGCATCTTGAATAACTAAAGGTATACATTATGTCAAAGCTAAACAACACCCTAAGCAATACAGTAGCCAACGCAATTACTGCGGCCACCCGCAAAGATGTAGGGGCACGCAAAGCGGCACAGGTAGCCTATGATCTGGCTATCAAAGAGAACCACCACTGGACGCAATGGATCGCAGTAGGCAAGGAACACGATGGCCACCAGTCAACCGCCACCGATGAATTGAGAGCATCGCTTCAGATGGCCCGACTCAAGGGTATGGGCGCGGCCATAGTCAAACTGGCTAACACGCCTACTAAGGCACTGAGTGAAGCACGCAAGGTAGAGAAGCGAGACGCTGGCAAACTACTGGCCCGATACATGTGCGCAGATAGGGATGCCATGCGACTGCGACAAGATAAGGCTTACCGCGACAGTAAGTCTAAGAAGGCACCGCAACAACCGAAGGGTGAAGCGACTGAGGCGGCAAAGGCGGCATATCAGGTCGGAGTGACCAAAGAGATTGAGTTACTCAATCGGGTTAATAAGATCGCTCAGGGAAAGGAAACACCAGAGTATGACGTGGTCGCAGTGACTGCGGCACTGGCGGCACTGGTCAAACTGGTAAACACCCCAGTCGAACCTAAGCACTGAACCACTCACCGGCCATGGATGGCCACTCAATAAGGAACAACATTATGAAACCATCTACTCAGATTAAATTGATCGAAGATACCATAGCCCATTTACAAGCATGCCAGTTGAACTTATCGCTCACTGGTAATTCTAGCAGGGATATGGATTCGGTATTGTCTGACCTGCGCATTGAGCGACAGCTAGCACAATCTAAATTAGGTAATCACCGATCAATCATTGATCACATCCTAAGCTGGCAATAACAACTGGCCCCTTTCGAGGGGCTTTTTTTTCGCCTATCAAAAAGTCTTTTGATACCAGTTTCATAGATCGCGTCGCGCCTCGCACCTCACACAGCGTGACGTGTTGATACCAGTTACAGCCTCCGCGTTGCGCCTCACGTCCTGACACGTTAGTGATACCAGTTATAGCCTCCGCGTTGCGGGTCAAGGCAAAAACGTCTACATATGTAGACAAAACTACAATGTTACCTTTTTCAGGGTAATGTTACCTCTCTGTACCTTTTAAAAGTAACATTATCAGATTGTGTGTTTTGATGACAAGTAATGATCTGGCATACGCAGGGTGATCGAGGATTGCCTATCAGATTGTGCTGTTTCTTATCTATTTATAAAATAATTTATAATGTTACCTTTTCCTCAGAATTACTTAGGTACCAAGGAATTATTCGCTTTGTTACCTTTCTCTCACCGATTCAAACCAATAAAAATATCGCCCTGTAATTCCGTCAAAAAGGTAACAAAGTAACATTGTAGGTATATCAAGGACTTACCGACCTACACACAGGTACACAGGAG
>Ga0209482_1001317_pt1 | contig 17483 bp, 16 predicted proteins | sample CoawatmetaG10DNA_FD_187512 | JGI IMG/M metagenome (GOLD analysis project Ga0209482, IMG submission 187512) | Marine microbial communities from the West Antarctic Peninsula - Coastal water metaG104-DNA (SPAdes) (version 2) | ecosystem: Environmental > Aquatic > Marine > Coastal ...
TAAAAGTTAAATGTAGGCTCGTAATCCTTAAAGTGAATTACAAACTTGTTATGTGCTACTCTAGGGTATATAGGTAGTCTTTTTATTTTTTTATCTTGATTCCAATACTTACACCAATCAGGGTTTACATAAACCTCTTTCTTAGTCTTAGACATCCTTACAGTAGTTGCATCTAAATGGTAAAGATTTACACCTCCATCATATATAACGCACTCCATATAAGCATTCCCAAAAGTATAGTAATCATCTGCTAACTTCTTAAAAACATCTCTTAGAGATTCTTTATCAGCATTAACATCCTCAATAAACTCTCTTAATGATTCGTTCTCACAAACAAATTTAGCTCCACTTGTAAAGACAGTCTTTTGAGCCAATACACTTCTATGTGTAGATGACTTTCTCTTTAACTCTGCTAAATACTGAGGAAATAAGTTATCTTCGCCAAAAGGAACCCAATCATTATTAAGTGATTTAAGGTCTTTTACCTCAGTAATACTAGGTGGGACTGTTAAATCAAATACTCCGAACTCAAAAGTGTTATTCTTCTTCTGAGTTTTTCGTAATTGTTTTGGTTGCTTTTTTGCTTGTTGATTTTTTGGTTGTTGCTTTTTCATTTACTTTATCAGTTTTATCTATAAAATCAGTCATATTTAATTCTTCATAAGCGTAAGCTAACTGAGCTTGACTCATTTCTCCTCTAAAATCTACAAATTCTTTACCAAGACTTTTTGCATCCTTTCCTGCAAGAACTAATCCTTTAGGAGCTTTGCTGTTTGCTTTGTATTCTGCCATTTCTGTATATATATTTATCAAAATTAAACTTTTTTCTGTATTACAATCACACATATCACAAAAGATATTAATAAGGAAGTGTTATTAACTAACACCCCCTTATTTATAGTTTTTTTATTATCCTGTTACCAATCCTAGTCCATCAGCATCCATAGTGATAGATCCTACATAAGCTCTTGGAATTTCATATTGTTTAGCTACAAGAGTTACTGTAACTCCAATCTCATCAGAGAAAGCTGTTCCTGTTCCACCCTCAACTGACTGAAGCCTACACCATTGCTGAGTTCTCTCAGGGTTAATATCTGTTAGTGCTGTTGCCATATCTTGATTTGATAAAGTTCCTGAAACTCCTATTACTTTATTGTGAACCTGACTTGCACTAGGAACTGTTGTACCTGAAGTTGTATCATTATTATCTACAACCATTGCCATTAAACAAGACCCATCAAACTTATAAAGTGTTGCGAATTGAGCTGTTGTTAATCCCGGAATAAACCAAGACAAAGTACACTCATAAGTTGAAAATTCTTTACCCTCGTTATTACCTGTTACTGTTAAAGAAGAAGATTCAATTCTACTTTCAAAAACCCCCCAAACTGCATCAGTTCCTGAAGGTTGATCTATAATCTCAATCGTATGGTCAGTATTGTTGAATTTAACTACATCTGTACTCTCAAATTTTCTTATCGCTATCCATCTTGTTCCACCTACTGCTTGTAAATCAGAACAATTAATTGCCATTCCATCTGCTATTGCCATTTTATTTTATTTTTAATTATTAATTATTATGATGTAGTAGATGTTCCTGTGCCTGACCCTGCATTCGTATATAAAGATAGAGTACCACTATATAATCTAGGTGCTTCCCATTGCTTACAACCCATTGTTACAGTCCAACCATTATCATCATTTATTCCTGCTCCTGTAGAACCTTCAGCTCCTGTCATACTAGCAAAAGTTTGATTACGAATCATAGCCTTTTCATTACTATACTTCTGACTTACTCCTAAAACATAGGCTTTTCCGTTATTACCAACTGCTATTACCATCATACAAGTGTCCATAAGACTTTGCAATGCTGCTGCTTTTGCAGTATCCATATCAGGCATCATAAAGTTTAAAGCACACTCATAAGAAGTAGAACCATTTTCTCTTGCTGCAGTAACAGTTAAAGAAGGTAATTCTTGCTTAAACTCATAATTAAACCAAGTAGCTGTAGAGCCACCTGTGTCTTTAATGCTACTTATATTATGAGTTGTAGCAGTATTTGTGTATACTACTGCATCTCCATCTGCCCAAGTTCTTATTAGTATATTCCTAATACCTCCTGCTCCTACAATATCAGAGCAACCTATATTTATTCCGTTTGTTATCGCCATTTTATTTTATTTTTAAAATTAAGAAAAGTATTTAGGGTGAGATTTCTCCCACCCTATTTACTGTTAGATTAGTCTACTAAACAAACTCCATTAACTAAAGAGTTCCAACCATACTCAAAGCCCATAGTAAATCCTGCTCTAATATACATATTATCAGAAACCTCATCATAAATCATTTTCATTTCGTTCTCAGGAGAAGAAACATCAGTACCTATCATTAAGTTTTCTTTAGCTACATAAATACATCCTGCAGTTGCATCAATCGCTGCTCCTGCTGCTGTAAATAATGCAGGGAAAGTTGCTCCTGCTAAAGTAGTTAAAGCTACATCCCACTCATACATAGGAACTAATTCTACACCTCTAAAGTATAATCTTGATTTTCCTGATTGAGATTCTGAATGTCCGTAATCAACTGAACCTGCTGAAGCAACTTGAGTTAATGCACTATACCAAGCATTATAAATATTTGGAGTACAGAAAATTCTTTTCTCTGAAGAAGCTACTTGTTGTAATGCAGAAGGAGCAGTATTAAATACAGCTTCTAAAGCAAGAACAGCATCTGCTGCAGGTAAAGTAGCCCCTACAGTAACATACTGAGTTGCTGCTGCACCTAAAGTTCCTTGTACTTCTCTTAATTGAGTACCTCCATTAATAGCATTTCCTGCTGATAATTTTTTCCATAGTCCATCTCCCATTGAGTCGTAAGTACAGTCAATAGCAATTACTGCTGCTGCTGTATCTCCTGCCCACATATTTCTAACCATATCAGACTGAATACCTCCTCTTACTCTATTGATAATTACTTGAGCTAATTCTGTTCCTGTTAAATCAGGCATATTAATTCCATTTCTGTAAGATTCTACTATTACTGAATCTTTAAACTCATCCCAACATTGAACTTGTTTTACAGAAACATTACTAACCACAATTTGCTTTTGGATTACTGTAAATCCTGCAGGGTCGCAAGTATTTGTTGTTCCACATCCTGTATTAACAGCAGTTATACTTGCCAATTTAGGAGCCATTACTATATTTTGCTTATACTTCACATTTGGATAGATAGTATAATTTCTCATTATATCATCTGAGTGAAACATTGGTTCTAAAAGAATCTTAGATGCGTAAGTACCATTATATGCTAAAGTACCTGCCGCTTGTAGTGCTACATTTGCCATTTTATTTTATTTTTAATTATTATAAATTTATTTTTGCTACCATTCCATTCCAAAATGAAGCATTACCATCTTCTACTTTATTTGCTACTACTACTGCAGGATCACCATCTGTAGAAATTTCAGTTCCCTTTGCATTTGATTTACTTAATAAACCATTAAGTCTTTCAACTTCCATAGTAAGAGTTTCTTTTTCTCCTTCTAATTCAGTTACAGACCCACTAACTTCTGCTACTTTTGCTTCAAAATCTGAAAATTTATTTAAAATTTCAGCCTCATCAGACATAGTAACTTCAACATTTGATTTAGAATCAGCTTCAACATTTTCACTTTTTACTCTAGCGATAATGTCTTCAACTTTCCCATTAAACCAAGCTTTTAACTCATCAGTCATTTTTTTACTTTTTATATTAATACTTAATTTAGTTTTTATCTCCTTGTTTGTTATATTTTTAAACTTAGAAACATCATATTTGGCTGCCACTTTAATAGCATCCGAGATAGAATCAATAAAACCTAGCTCTAATGCTTCTTCAGCATTTAACCAAGTTTCTTCATCCATCATTTCTTTTACCTTATCATAAGGTAATTTTGTTTTTTTAACATAGATGTCAGCAATCTCTCCACTAATCTTATCTAAAAGCTTTGCTGTTTTTTTCATTTCTTTAGCTTCTCCCATTGCTCCACCCCAAGCATTGTGAATCATAAATAAAGAGTTTTCTGCCATAACAACCTTATTAGCAGCTAACGCAATAACACTACCCATACTAGCAGCTATACCTTCAATGTATACTGTAGTAGTTGCAGTCCTTTTCTTTATAATATTATAGATAGCCATTCCATCAAATACATCTCCACCCACACAATTAATGTGCAAATTCATTGGGGAGTCCTTAAAAGATTTGATTTCTTCAATGAATCCTTGAGCATTAACTCCACCCATTCCTATCTCATCAAAAATATAAACATCAACTACTTTAGATGCTTTTGAATTTATGTTATACCAATTTTCATTCATAGCCACAAAAATAATTTTATACTATGACAATCTTACGCAACTTTTGGAACAAACTTTAATATGTAATATTTTCTGACTTACTTTGCTTCCTTCTCTCCTTATAAACTACACTCTGAGCTTGCCTTTCAGATATATCATATTTGATAGATAAGTCCATAAAAGTATGAGTTCTATTGCCTTCATTGAATCTAAGCATGCAGTCAAAATCATAGATTATCATATAATTCCTAAGAATCTTTGGAGCTATAATTCCCTTTTCAATAAGATGTCTAATTGTGTCTTTAGATGTAGGCTCTATAAATCTTAAAGTAACCTCAGAGTTTAATAAATCCATGTATTCTTCAACCACATCTATAGTGTTTTGCTTCTTAGCCATATTTTATTTTTTAGATAAAACTTTTTTCTTTTTTTTGCTTTTGACCTTGACAGTTTCAGGCACTATTTCTTCTTCTTTAGATATAAAGTCAGCTACACTATGAAAGAAATGGCAAACTGATTTCCTGCATCCTGTGCAGCTTTTACTTTGCTTTATATTAGGAAATTCTTGAACCCATAACTCAAAGAATTTATTTAATGCTGCAGAATGATATTCATTATACAAGTGCATCTTATCTCTATTGAGTTCTGCAAAACTAACAATCATGTCTTTCTTTTCTTGGTCGTATTTTTCAACTATTGAACTGTAATCCATATTATTATTATTTAATTATTATTCTTTCCATTTATCTAAAGGACACTCGCCTAAAAACTCTTTAGTAAGAGTTGTTTTAGCATCCAAGAAGCAACTGCATTTACCACATCTTGCTCCCTTAGTCCACTTAGGATACTTCAGCATTGCGAAGTTCCTGTAAAAGTCGCATTTTTTACAGACATCCATTCTATCTTTCTTTACTTTTTTACTAACAAACATTTGTTTACTTTTTTTTAATTATTAAAAGGTTGCGTTAGCTTGAATTACACTAACTGTTGATTGGCTGTCTGTTATATCAGACTCTACTACTACTACTTTTCTTTGCCCTCCCATAGCTCCCATCATTGCAGATTGATTAGATGCACCAAACTGAGCTTCTGTAAATGAAGGAGAACTAAGTAATCCGCCATCAGCAAACTTAACACCTCCACCTGCCTCATTCATAGATGATAATTGATTTCTGAACATTGCTGTACTTCTTTTATTTATAACAGCCTCTCCACCCTCTAATTCATTTACTCTACCACCTACTGCAAACTTAACTCCTCCATTCGCATGACTTGCTCCATGAACCATTCCTCCATTAGCAAATTTCTTGCCATCACTAATTATACCTCCATCTTCAAACATCTTCATAACCTTCATAACCATAGCAGCCATAGCTACCATAGCAATTATACCGAAAGGCCCGAGTCCTTTAGCAGCTCCTAAAATAACACCTGTAGCTTTTGGAACTAGACCGACAGTTTCAACTGCAGTTTCAGTTGTTGTTGCTACAATATTTGCTGTTGTAGCTTTTACTCCAAGTAATTTAGCTATTGAAGACTTATTTTCAATAATAACTCCTATTGATTTCTCTAAATTAAATATAGATTCTGCTATTGCTGCTGCTTTGGTGATGGCCTCTCCTGCTTTTTTAATTCCATTTAAAGCTTTGTTTTCTCCTGCGACCTCCTGTAAAGCACTTCCTAAATCTCCTAAATCTTTTATTTGGTCTTCTCTACTTTTAGCTGCTTTTTTAGCACCCTTCTCATCTTCTTTTCTGCCCTTCAATTTAAGGTCTATAATTTTCTGCTCAAGCTCTAAACGAGTATCTGAAATTAAAATAGAATAAGGTAGCAAAGCTAATTCTGTTTCAGCTCTACTTATAGCCATATCTCTTAGCTCTCTCTCTGCATCTTTTAAACTTTTGGTTCCTGCTAAAACCTGTTCCATTAACCTTATTCTAGCCCAAGCAAGTGTGTTGTCTTTTTCTTGGGTTTCAATACCACCTTCTGCAACTGTATTCTTATTCTTTATCTCTGTAGTAACTTCTTTTAAAGCCTTAGCGTTTAAGTTATTTATTTCTTCATTACTATAACCCAAATCATTTAACATTTTTAATATTTCTGACTCCTCTTTTTTGAGCTGATTATCTCTTAAATTTGTTGTAAGACTTTTTTGTTTTAACCCTTCTATTTTTTCAGTTAATGCAAATTGTTCTGAGTTTAATAAATTAACTTTTCCTGAAACTATTACTTGCTCCTCCCCCTGTTCGTTTAAAAATTTCTGAGTATTAGCTGTTTGTTTTAAATTTACTTCCCTTTGAGATTCAGTTGTAGTTAGTTCATTTAGTAAGTCTTGGTTTTGCTGAATAACAGTATTGTTTTCTCCTAAAGCCTTATTATTACCATCTAATTCTTTTTTTAATTTATTTAACTGTCTTACTAATTTTACAGCTTCTCCATCTGCCAATAAAGCGTGCCTAGAAATAGCCAAATCTAAAGCTTTAGCATTTAAAACTAAAGCTCCTGTTTCAGCATCTATAATTTTAATGGAGTCCCCTATATTATCCTCTAATTCTTTTGTTACAATACCAAATCTTATTTTTTCCTCTTTTGTTTTTTCAGTAATACTATCAAGTCTTGAGTATTCATTGATTAATCCTTCAGTAGCCTTTTGTTCTTTTTGAAAGTTTTTAGCCGTTTCTACTATTTTTTCATTTAAACTATCAAACCCCTCCATTAACAAAGTTATATTATTAACAAAAGTTGCAATACCTTCAACCATTTTTTTAAAAGGTTCTGCAACAAAAGATAATAGAACTATAGAAGCTCCCTCTATAGCAGATTTAAACTTTAACCAAGCTCCTTGAAGTGTATCTCCTACAATCAAAGCCATTCTTTCTCCCTCTCCATTTGCATTTAATAGTGCATCTCTTAACTCCAAAGTAGCATCAGTTGTACTTAGCATTTGTTCAAAAGCTCCTGCTTGTCTTAAATCAACAACTTCCATAACATCTGCCATACTACCTCCCTCAGAAGTAAACTTTTTCATAGCAGGTATTAAATCATCTAAAGAGTGTATTGTCCCTCCAAAAGATTTTGACAAATCAGATGTTGGGTCTTGCATTTTAAGTAATATATTCCTTAAGGATGTACCTGCAATAGAAGCTTCAATCCCTGAGTCAGCTAATTTAGACATTATAGCTGCTGTATCTTCTATAGAGAATCCTGATGATTTTGCAATAGGAGCTACCTTTGTCATGGATGTTTGCCATTTCTCAATATCCATAGCAGAGCTTGCAAAGGAAACAGCCATTACATCTACTACTCTTTGTGTTTCATTAGCTTCTAAACCAAAACCTCTTACTGCTGCTCCCGCTACCTGTGCAGCTCTTGCGAGGTCTGTTCCTGTTGAAGTTGCTAAATCTAATGTTGCTTTTTGTGCATCTTGTATTTCTGCTGCAGTAAACCCTAATTTAGAGAAAGCTAATTGTAATTCCCCTACTTGTGTTGCTGTAAAGAATGATGTTCTTCCTAACTCTTGTGCTGATTCTGATAATTGTTTAAACTCAGTATCTGTTGCTCCTGAAACTGCATTTACTTTAGCCATTACAAATTCAAAATCACTAAATGTTTTTACTACTGAACTAACAACTTTACTTACCATTCTAAATGCACCCACTACAATTCCAATAGCTGCAGCACCTTTAATGAACTGCTTTGCCATTCCATTAGATGACTTTGTAGAGTCTTTAGTTGCTTTAGTAGCAGTTTTAGTTGCTTTAGTAGCAGCTTTAGTTGCTTTAGTAGTACCTGCCATATCTTTATTTAACTCTCTAAGTTGCTTAGAAGTAAATTTTATTGCTGCTGCTCTTTCTTTATACGCTTTTGCATTTTTCTTAGACTGAAATTGCCCTGTCTTAGACTCTGTTTCTTGTTTTTTCTGCTCTGCCCTTAACTCCTTTAATCCCTTTTTTAAATCAGCAATCTTTTTGATGTCTTTGATGACTACCTCTATCGCTACCTTACTTTTTAATGCCATAATTTTATTTTAGCTTATCGTTAATTGTATTGCCTTACTTTGTCCTTCTTCTCCTATTACTGCATCTATCTGCTTTAATATCTCATCTTCTACCATTTGATTTATCCCCATTGAATCTGCAATTCCAAAAGCATAATCTATAAAGCCTGTTCTTCTTGGTGCAACAAGCAAACCACCTGCTGTGTAGTAATTTTGTCTTAATTCATTTGTTACACTCCAAATTCTTTTCTTAGAGAAGTCTAGCCCTTTTAATTGAGTCCAAGCCTTAATATCCTCAAAGGTAACATCAGGTACTCTACTCTTTCCATCATTAACCAACCACATATATTCAGTATCATTTACAACATCCATATATAAATTACCACCCCTTTCAGAAACAATAGTTTTAAAAGATGAATATAGTTTCCTAGAGGCAAGATGCTCCTGAAATACAAGTTCTGTTTGAAGTAACTCAATGTAAAATTCTCCTGCAGTTTTTAACGCTTGGTCTATTACTTTATATGCTGACATTAATCTCTTGGTTGACCTTCATCTAAAGGTATTGATGTGTTATATTTTCTCCTTAAAACTTTAGTTGTTCCTGAATCTAATTCTGTAAGTAAAGGAATTAAATAATTGTTTTTTTCTTTAACACTAATTGATGATATAGATGCTGAATTTCCATTTACACTTGATGTGAAATCAATAAAAAGTATGTCTGCTGTGCTATATGCCTTAAAATCAAGATTTATACTACTTAAAGGTAAAGTATAAGTAGTTATACTAGATTGAGTCAATGGATATGGTTGAATAGTAGAATTGTAAAGCGTTGAAATCCCTAAAGTCCCTACATCATTAGAATTATGAAAGTTTATAGTTATGGTATATTCTTGTCCTTTTATTAATTGCTTTAGTTCTTGAAATATACCTGAAGTGCTGCTTACACCTCTTGATACAGCTACAGGCAATGTAATAGTATTATCTGTTGAAGTAGGTTTTGTTTCTGAAACTGATGAAAACCTATACCAATTTGAGTTTGAGTAATTAGGCAATCCTACTGATGATACTGCTTCTGTAGCGTAACTAGATGTTGATGTTACTATATTACTTGTACTTAATGTAGAGGTGGTAAAAGAATTATTAAATGATAAATACTCATTAGATAAAATAGGTACGGATATAAGTACATCCAATCCATTAACTAAAGGTATTCCATTGTCGTTTATTTGTCTATTCATTTTATTTAATGTTTAACTATTATTAAAAGATGCATTAGTAGGCCAAATTTTTGTAATATCCCAATATATCAACTCAACCTTAGTAGTTTCATTGCTATTAGGCATATAATCAATTATTCTATTTATTCTATAATAATAACCTTCTATATATACTAATCTCCTTAAATTTAAGGAAATTAAATCAGATGAATTTAAGTTTAAGTAAACTATTTTTACTCTAGGGTTTTCTTTCTGCATTTCTATCATTGATTGATAGTAAGTTTGGTACAGCCCTTTGTATGGGTATTGACTGTAAGATGAACCCGTAGTACAATCATAGCTTCCTTGATTTTTTGAAGCATAAGTTAATGGATTCATAGCATTACCATATTCTGTATGATCATCATAACTACAAGCCCTACAAAGAACTTCATATTTTGAAGAAGGAGTTGTGATTCCTGTGCTTATAATTTCAACATCTGTGTCTGAAAAATTTTGAACTGAGGCAATATATTTACCACTAAAACTACCTCCATTACAATTATCTTTTACATAATTCAAAAGTCTAGGAACGAAATTATATCCCTTATCAGGTCTACAAGAGCTTCCTGATGTTGGCATAGCTCCTGATTCGCATAATCCCCATAAGTTAGCTCTAAATGGAGTGTTATTTACAGCATAAGCTCCAAACCCTGAAGTCATTCCATCTCCTGAGTTATAGCTACCTGCAAAAAAAGGATTTTCGTAAACCTGAGTGCCTACTTCAAAACTGTCAGGTAAAAATTCTCTATATGGAAACTCATCTAATATTCCATCCCAATATTGAATACCCCTAGACTCAACTTTTTTATCATTTGAATCAGTTTTATATTTAAAAATAAACTCTCTTTTAAGGTCAGTATTAGCCCACTTATCTTCTTGAACTTTTGATAAATTTATTTTGGAAGTCCAATCTACAGCATCTTTTTCATCCATAAAAAAATCATTAAAAGGCTCAATAAAAACTTTTCTACTCTCTACATCTGTAGTAAATTGAAGATTAAAAGCGTGTATAATTCCCTTCAAAAAGCTTAATTGCGTACTCTCGTTGTCTATAACATTTTTTAAGTCATAAGTTTGTCCGTATTCTACCCTCTCTCCATGATGAATAATACTTAAAGATGCATTATGGTTTGAACTTCCGTTTGGCTGCGCTCCTGTTGGAGATGTTCCTCCATAAATATCCATATCCCAACCTATAGTTTGACCACCACTATCTCCATGTCCTGCTCTAGCTTTCATGCGAAATCTTATTTTATCATTTTTATTTAACCAATGATTTTCTATTTGTATAGCATCTTGCAAGCTATGAGAATTGTAATTATCAGCTAGTGGTGGTGCAGGACAACTATAGAATATATCAGAATTTGATGTTGGAATAAAGAAGGCTTCTCCTATACTATTCCAACTTGATTGACCTGCAGTTTGCACCTCACACATTGCCTTAATATAATCTACTTCATTTCTAGTTGAAGTCCCTTCACAAACACTTTTAAGCCATATTCCAAAATTATCAAAAGTTATATCAAAAAAACCATACTCTTGAATAGTGAAAAACCCTGAACTATTACTGTAAATTGCCGAGTTTAATGTTGTTGTGAAACTATTTGTCCCTCCAAGAAATTTTAAGGTTGCTTCAGGAAAATAATCTACTGATGCAGATAAAGAAGGAGATAAAAAACTCCAATTTTGAAAATAAGCAGTTTCAAGAACATCTGTTCCAAATGAACCCCTAATACTGTTATCATCTACTCTTGATTGACTATTATTGTAAACAAAATTAGGAAGTAACATTAAAAGCTTCTTAAAGAAATCTGTTTCTATAAAAGCAGAAGAAATAGTATAACCTTCTTGATTAAAAATAGCGTGAATTATATCATAAACAAATATAGCAGGCCGCCAATCACAACTAGGTGTTGGTGTAGGGTATGCACTTCCATCATTAAAAAAACCATAATACCCTATGTTTCCTGAATTTCCTGTACCCAAAGCATCCCACTTAGTTTGAAGCAATTGAATATTATAAAGCGCTCCCCCTTCATTCATCTCTCCATATCCAACTATAGGATAAATTATAGGACTAATACTTGGAGCTGTGGATCCTGATGAGTTTGTTTTTTCTACAGCATCATCTGTTTTCCAAGTTTCAACTATACTAGGCTCGTTTACTTGAAGTCCAACTCCCGTATTTGCTCCTTTATTGTTTAAGTTATCCCAACCACTTCCATTAGCACCATTTAGGACAGCTAGATTCATTAATAGCTTATTATCTAAAGATTGCGACCAATCAACATTGTTTCCGTAAAAAACACAAGAATAGTATAAAGGTTTTGATGCACTTCCTATTGCAGTTATTTGAAGCAAACCCGTAAGTATAAAATTGTCGTTTACTACAATCCTACCACTCTTTCTGTTGTTTATATTATTATTTGGTATTTTGCTTCCTGTATAGTAACTACGCTTTAAAACTCTATTGTTGTTTTTTGTAGCAGGTATTTTAAATGTCTTACTATATGTCCCTGTCCTAGAGTTCAAATCTCTAGCCTCAGATATTGAAAAATTAACCGCAAGAGGAAAATCATCAGAATCTCCAACATCTAAATCGCCAATAACACTTTCATTCCAATTAATACCTCCTCTTTGAGTAATACTAGCTGTAACAGTTCCTGCTGCCGTTGATTGTGCAAAAATTCTAGGAGCTTGATTTCCTGCTGCTGTGAATGCTCCTGTGAATGTTCCATCTGCAGTTCCCCTTAGGGTTGCAGGTATTCCATTCGCAGTACCTGATGAACCAACAGTTGAAAACCCTATTTCTCCTGAACCCGTCTTATTTGATAATGTTATTGATATTTCATATTGAACACCATCTGCCAATATACCTGTAACAGGTGTTATAACCCTAGCACTACTACCTCCTGTAGTTATAGATGCCTTTCCTAAATTATCTATAACCCAAGTGCTTTGAGCTGTAACATTATTAAAGTTTACAAGATTATTGGAGAAATTATCATACTTATAATCAAGTAGTTGTATTTTAATCATTTTAATTTCTTTGAGTTAAAATACCTTGTGATAAAGTGTATTCTATGTTGAACATTACAAGCCCTTCTGCTTCATTTACAGATGTTATCTCTGTGTTATTTAATATTACAGGAGTATATATTGTTTTTGAAGGTCTTAAGTATGAGTTTTGGTCATTTAATAATTCAGCAGCATCACTTTGATAATTTAACTCATCAGAATCTGCAGTAGGTGTTTCTATCCATACATTTGGAGATGTAAACATTTCTCTTAACCAAGTTGCTTCTATTTTATTTAAAGGCTCAGTATATACTTTATTATTTACATCTGCATTAACACTTAAAACCTCTTTGCCTCCTCTGTAATAATCAGAACCTCTCATTGTATCTGATAAATAATCAGTATTAGCAACAGCAGATGAATCTGCATATTGATTGTCCTGAAAAATCCTTCTATTTGGCAATGCAGTTTGCATTAAAGACCTTTCAACACTTATAGACTCTAAAACATCTCTACGAGCAGTATAAGAATCTATACCACCCATACTATTAAGCCAATGGAATCTAACATTTTCATAAGATGATTTTTCTGTTCCACTTTCATCCATCCTATACCAATAAACATTTGAATGTATAACGGCTACCCAAGCAGATTGATAATCACTATAATAATTACCTCTAACATACACTCTGTACCAACCTGTGCTAGATGTTATTGGAGTTCTAGTAGTTACATAAGGATAATTTTCGTTTTGAGGAGCATAAGCGTGTGAATTTATATAGGCAGGAGAAACATTCTGAACGCAAATTTGATTTTGTTCGTGTTCAAATTTACTTGTACTTTCTTTTTGAAAATTATGAGATATATCTGAACATATATGAGTAGTACCTAACGAGTTTTTCCATTCAGAACCTAAAACAAAATTAGATGCACTAGGGGTGCTTCCATCCTTATTATATGCTTGACCATACATCTCATATAAGTTGTAATGGTCAGTATCTTCATTAGTTACTCCATTATAAGCATTCTTACAAAAGAAATACAAAAATTCAGCCTCATCATTTATACTAACAGGCTTCATATAATTATGGCTTGTAGTATTAACTGATGAATTAGGGCAAGTTGTTAAAGCCCTTCTTTGAGAGCCTGTAGAAACAGTATATTGTGAAAGAATCCACATTTGATTAGAATATAACTTGGCTTTAAAATTAGGTACAGAATTTATTACTCTCACAGCAGATGTTGAAGTAACTCCTGTTGATGATGTAACTACTAAACCTGAAGAATCAAGCACCTCAAGCCTAGCATCAACTCTTATTGTTCTATAAGTTCCATTTCTACTTACATTATAAGGGCTAACTGTTTCTGTTATGTTGTCTTGTTTAACTCCACCACCATTCAATCCTCCATACACTTGATTTTGCCAAGAACCCTTTCCTATAGGAACTAAAGAATATGAAAGTTCATCTGAAACCATATTAGCTATATCTATAGTGAAGCTCTGAACATTAGGAACACTTGATGTTACGATATTAGTATTAGGAACATCTCTCTTTTTTGTAATCTCACCTAATAAATCCCAATCTGTAAATGATGAAGGAGTAGGAAAATCTGTTGTTGAGTAAATCTCAAAAATGACATTAATAACATCTCCTGTAACTGAAGGAGTATAATTTTCATTCACACTTGTTCCTGTCCATTGAACCTGATAAATCATAGGTTGATTTGCAGAAATCAAATAATTACCCCGATACCTATTATTCATGTTTTGCATAGGAGGGAATGGAGTTGTATTACTTCCTGTATAAAATGGTACTATTCCAAACTGTACACTTGTACCTGTTCTTATTGCCGTCATATCTTAATATATTCTATATTTCTTGTTTAAATAATCTACTACTTTTGCTGTTTCAGCATCTGTTAATTTTCTATCATAAGTGATAACTTCTTGTAAATCTCCATCTAAGTATCTAGTGTTAATTGCTGCAGGAGGTAATAATCCATCAGTTATTTGCGTACACCCTATTCTAAACTTTTCTTCTGAGTAAGATTTATTAATTTGAAAACCTTCATTATTAGAATTAACAGAATAAGAATTTGAAGAATCATAGTAGTCCAAATAAGCCCTCTGACCTTTTTTTCTTAAAGCCCCAATATGATATTTCCCTGTGTTAACTGTTTCTGTTCTTAGTAATAAGACCGCTTCTCCATCACTTACAGAAACCTCATAGGAGCCTGCAGCATTAGTTCCCATCTCTATAAGAGAACCATCAGTTAAATTATAATACCCAAATACAGCATTACTTACTGCATTCACCCTACTAACTTCAAATATTGAGAAGTCATTACTTTCTGATGTAACTAATTTATTGTCTGAAACCAAAAAACTATAATCAGGAGTAGTAAAGAAAGTAAACTGTGTTTTATCTAAAGCACCTCCACCATAAGTATATCTTAGGGGCTGAAAAGCTTTATCTGTTTGTGCAACTCCGTTTCCATTACCTGAACCATCTCCAACAATACTTACTTTTTTAGTAGGAATGCTAAATGTAACATTACTATCAGCTCTCAACCAAGACGCTAAACCGCTTATTTGATTTGGGTAGTTAGACACAGGAGCAAAGCACTTGCTGAAGATTCTATACCCAAAATTCATCTTTAATTGAAGAAGTTGGTCGTTAGCAACCTCTTTTTTTCTTTCTATCGTTAAACTACCATCCATTAAGTAAGCTATGGTAGTTTTATGTGCTTGAGTCCCCATATAACTCTTTAGGAACATATCTAACCACTCATTAGCTAAATCTTGTAGGTTATCCCATCTTTGTTCTATACTTTCGTTCTTTTGTTCTGTTCTGTTATATAAATCTGAAAAATAAACCTCAAATGAGTATTCCTCCCAACCATTTCTTGGTGTTACTTCAGGATATACTGAATCAGGTGGTGTTATGAGTAAAGAAGGGTACTGAGTGTTATGATTATCATTAAATTCCTCTGTATATCCAAAGAACTTATCCCCATAAGTCCATTTATCCTTCATTGTTGCTACTATATCTGTTAATCTTACTATTGCCATATTACATTATTTTGTTTGGATTGTGAATTTTCTCTTGAACCTTAGACTCGTATGTATTTTTTGCTGTAACCCAACTTAAATATGTTAAGACATTATACAGATTAGTTTCTTTAACGCTCTCTATGCCATTTTTACCCTCTACATTGAACACTTGCTTCTCCGCTAACATATAAAGGCTGTTAAGCCATCCAAATGGAGCTATATATGTTTTATATAGTCCTTTTGTATTCACAGTTCCTGTACTTGTAGTTTTTTCTCCGAATATGTATGGAAAAGTGTCGTTAATTTTTCGCTTTGATGATTCAAAAAAAAACTGAACTCCCAAATAACATCCATTGTAAGTTTTCTGAATTTATCTGCCTTTTCAGGAATTAATTCTTCATCATACTCCTCATCTGCCCTCCTGCATAGTATCGCCATCTGTTCAGGAAGAATATCATACCTTCCGTTCTCCATATCAGCAATATACATCTCTAATTGAGTAGATTCAATAAAATCTCCATAAGTTTCTTTTCTGAAAAACTCAGAAGGGAAATTATAAGTTTCTCCATCAAATTCAAATGACTTCATTCCTTTAGGCTCGTATTCCTTAGTCAATTTATTTATACATCCTATAACTTTTGTAATTTGACTGACATCAATTAGATCAACTTCTTCTTTTGTTAATCCTGTTATATAGGAGAATATATCTGCATTCATTCTTAGTATTTGTGAGTCATTAAGCTCTACACTATCATTTAAAACTGACATATAACTATCACTAATAAGCTCATGAGCCTTATCTTTCTTTACTCCAAATTCTTCAGAAGCCCTTTCATAATGCCTCTTTATTATCGTAGATAATTCACCCCAATACTTAACAGATATATCCTTCCATTCTACAGGAATTACTACATCTCTCTCTACATTTTGGCTTTTCAGACTAATTGTTATGCTCATTCTGTGTTTTTTGGTTAGTTAGTAGTTCTCTCTGTATTTCTTCTTTTTGCTGAATATCATCTAGTATATCTGTTGTTTCTCCTACAAAATCTACTGTTGTTTCAAACAAATCTTCTGATAATTCATTAATTAAATCGCTGTTTTCATCATTTTTTACTCCCTCTAGAAAGCCAATAGTAGCATAAAGCATTAAATTAGGAGTCATGTAAGCCCATTCAGTCCTCCTGTTGGATGAAACCAACATATTGTTAAATGAATTGGTGTATGTTATTATATTTGCTATTATCTCATTAAATCCCAAGAATTTACCACTATCATATCCTTCAGTAGCTGTATATGCAGTACCTTGCACAAACTTCACATATTTATGTAATATTTCTTCGTGCTTATTATTTAAACTGCTTACATCCATAATTTATTCCTATTTCTTCGCAATTATATGACTTTTTTTCTTACCAACCTAGTGATTTTGGAAAATCAAGAAAAATAAACTACTTTTGAGCCACTCCACATATTATTATTTACTGCCATAACCAAGCAATCTACCATATCATCATGTTTTGCAGAAGGAAACCTCACTAGCTGCTGTAAAAATTCTTCGTTCCATTTCCCCTTGAGTAAACTAACTCTACCTGACTCTAAAGAGGCAGAAATATCCTGTACTCTTGCTACTTTATCTTTAGATGGTGGCTTATCTTCTTTTACATTAAGTCCCGTTTCCTTTTTAAGCGTTTGGACTATAGATTTACCTGATGCTTTAGGTTCAACATAAATTCTACTTCTATTTGTGTATCCATTTTTCGCTACCCATTGCTGAATGAATTTAATTAAGTCAGGAAACTCTTTATAAACATTAA
>Ga0209482_1001325_pt1 | contig 17319 bp, 9 predicted proteins | sample CoawatmetaG10DNA_FD_187512 | JGI IMG/M metagenome (GOLD analysis project Ga0209482, IMG submission 187512) | Marine microbial communities from the West Antarctic Peninsula - Coastal water metaG104-DNA (SPAdes) (version 2) | ecosystem: Environmental > Aquatic > Marine > Coastal ...
AGCCAACAGGTGGTTTAAAAAAGGTCCTGTTATAGTAGTCATAGCTAATTCAGCATCAAAACCTGACAGCTGCATAATCTGATCTATCCAGTCTCTACTAATATTTTCAAACAACTGCGCTCCTTCAAGGGTTAATACTCCACCTTTTTTTGTTTTGTTATCAAACTTTTTACCATCTACCAACATGTAATTTAGATAATCTTGTTGACTTATTGGTGTTCTTTTTTCTTTATCTTCTGGACCAACTACAGTAAACCTTTTGTTAAATATATCTCTATACTTTATATTTCTATCTTCTTGCTCTTTAGAGGTTTTTGGCTTTTCTTTTTTTGGACCTTTACTTACTATACCATTAATAGTAGCTAGTACTGTTGGTGCTAAAGCTTCTGAAGATCTAGCATCTGCAACATCTTGCTTTGTTAAAGTACCAGTACTTATTTTTTTAGCTAAGCCAATTAAAAACGAAACAGCATCAGTTTCTCCTTTAAAATTAACTTCAAAACCTTTTTCTTTTGTAGTATTATTAGACATAAAACCAAATAAACTAGCTAGCTTTTTATTTTTCTTTTGGTTAAAATCTATATTATCTTGATCTACTTGTTCTAAAAATTCTATTACAAATTCTTCTGCTTGGATTTTAGAAGTTGCACCAACACTCATTTTTTGTCTTACAACATTGAGCATATCAGGATCTTGTTTTCCTAGGTAATCCGATATAGCTTCTGCTAATTGGCTAAAATCTCCATCTCCAGTTTGTAATATTTCCTTAAAAACAGCGTGACCAGGTTCATGTATACCTATAGAAGTTCTATCGTTTTTAACAGAGTTTTCTAATATAATAAATTGCTTACCGTTTATATTGTCTAAACCGTTTAGAGTACCTTCTTTTATAGATTTTATTTGAGCAGCTTTATCTTCTTCTGATAGGTTTTCAGCATTTTTAACTAGATCAATTGCTTCAGCATTTGTTTTAGCAATTTGTATATCAACACCATAACTATTCTGAGCAGAAGCTACTTTATCTATTATAACTTGTTCTGTGTAAATATCATAAGCAACATCTTGAACTTCTTTAATTTCTGGAGTAAAATCTGGATTTTCATTTTTCTTTATCTTTATTTTCTCTTTAGCATCTGCCATTATAGAGTTATATCTATCAGCATCTGTTTGCTCTAGTAATTTAAAAGTATTTTTAAAAGCTTTATTATTTCTAAAAAGATCTCTTGCGTACTGTGTAGCATCAAATTTTTGTTTTAAATCATTTAATAATTCTTGTTTTTTATCTTTACTAAGTCCTGGATCATTATATATATCTTGTGCTTGTTTTTTCAAAGCCTCTTGTTCTTGAGTAGCTCTGTTAAATCTTTTCCACCCATCTTTACCTATGTTATTTTCCAGATCATTAACTGCCTCTTTCAATATGTTTTGAGACTGCACTTCTAAACCTGCTTTCTTTTTTCTAAGTATTTCTTTAGAAGATTCACTTATTAAATCATTTTTAAGAAGCTTGTTTATACTAGAAACATCTTTTATAACATTATTATACTCATCATATTTTTTAGTATCACTAAACTTTTGTAAAGCCATACCATACATTACTGGAGATACTGACATACCAAAACCAAACATACCACCGGAAAACATAGCGTGATCAACATTGTCTAATAAACCTACGCCATCCAACATGTTTTGAGTCATCTGAGTTAATCCTTCACCTACAGCTTCTGATAAAGGATCTTGTATTAAAATTCTTTTACCTTGCTCTTTCCAAGTTTGTTTTATTGCTTGATTAAAATTTAATAAGCTTTCACCGCCTGCAGACTTCAAATAGCTTTTACCACGCTTAAGTATTTGAACCGTAGTCAATGATTCAAACACTGCTTCTGCAGCGCCATAACCTGCTGATACACCAAACTTAACAAGTTCATTTCTTTCAAAACCAGATCTTAAATCTTCTTGATCCATTTCCATATACTTTTCTCCAGCAGCATAAGCACCTATTATATAAGGTGAAGCTGTACCACCTGAAGCTATTATAGTGGCAAGTATAGGTAGTTGTTGTCCCATTTCTTGAGTCATAAACCTACCAAAAGCAGCTGGTCCACTTGTAAAAGCACGATCAAAACTTACGTCTTTAGCGTACTGATCTCTACTCATGTCTTTCCAGTCAGTAAATTTAGTGGCTGTTTCATCTATGAAATCACCAACAGCTTCAGATTTTGTTCTAGGCCCATCGTAATCTTCCATAAAATAAGTTCCACCCTGAACAACTTTACCTACTCCATAAGCTAAACCAGCTCCTATAGAAGCAAATCCTGAACCTACATTATATTGAAACTTACTCCAACTATCATAATCTCTACGTAGTAAATCAAACTGTGCATCTATACTTTTTAAGTTATCTGTTTCAGCATCAATTCTAGACTGTCTATCTTGCAATCTAGCGTACTGATCTCTTAAATTTTTAGATGATGTAAGGTATTTATCAAAAGCCTCTTTAGGAACGGTTTTACCATTTCTAAGTTTTACAGCTTCTTGGCCTTCTTCAATTATAAATTGCTTACTGTCATCAGAGTATATTTTTTCAAAGTCCTCTACTACAATTCTATCGCCTTCTGATGCTGATGAATTAAAATCATCTATACCTACTTTTTGAAGTGTCTGTAATCCAGCTGCTATTTTAAAAGACTTGTCTTCTTCTACAGCTTTATAAGCTTTAAGAACACCTTGCATTTCGTCATCGTTTTCTTCTAAGTAATCAGTCCACTTGTCATCTTGAAGTTTATTATATTTTTTATTGTAAATTACTTTTCTAGCGGCATCTTTTATTTCATTTTTAGTAGGAACTGGTAGTTGATTATCTATAGATCTTTTTTTGTTTGCTACTGCTCTGGCGTCATTGAGCATTTTTTCAGCAGCATTTAATTCTTCTTCATATGGATTTACAACAACTTGTTTAGTTTGCTGAACCATAAAGTCACCCATTGCAGTTGTGCCTCCTCCATATATTGCTACGTCTTCCGTATAAGGTTCAAACAAATTTACACGTTGAGATTCTTCTTCTATTTCAGCAGCTTCAGCATCTGTAACGTTTACAATGCTATTTATTCTTTTAGTTTCTTCTGATATTTCTTTGTCTACTTGATCATATAGCTTTGCGTCGTAACCGTGAGTGTCTACGAATTTTATAATATCACTCTTCATTCCTGTTATAGGATCTTTCTTGCCTACATCATCTAAGGTTATAGCTTTTGGGCCTATTAATTGTGTGTCGCCGTTAGGAGCTGTCATTTTTATACCAGCATCATAACCTCCAAAACCAAGAATATCTCCTTTTGTTTCTATTTCAAAACTATAATCACGGTACATAGTTTTCAAAACGTCTACTGTAGCCCCATAATCATTAGACTTAAATGTTTCTGTAGTGCTTTCATTGTCCAGCCAATCATGTATGCCTCTACCGCTAGATGTTTCAGGATTTTTACTTTCAGCCAATAGCTGTCTATCATTTCTTTTTTGCTCTGCTAAAGCTAGATCTTTTAGTCTTTGTTCGTTAAGTTGTTTTGTTTTAGTATCAACTACATTCTCATCTACAACAAAGCCACTATACTCTTCTTTTGCAGCCTCTGTAACATCTAAGTTTCCTATTTGTTCATCATAACCTAAATTAATCTTTTGAACTTCTGAATCGTAATCCGATAAAACATTGTCCGATGTTAAATCCGTATTCATAGACTCTAGCGCTGCTTCGTCTTCTTGCGCTACAGTGTTCGCAGTATCCTCTGTAGCTTCTTGCTTTTCCACTTGTTCTTCTAAAATAGCATTAGGAAATTGTTTAAGAAACTCTTCTTCTCTATTAGGAGCTACATTGTATTTCACTCCGTCTACTATGTAAGTTTTATTCATATATTAATTTTATTTCGAGTATTCCTGATTTACTTGAGATTTTAAGTAGTTTTGAGATTCGTCTGTTATATCTACTCCACTAGCCATATAGAAAGTTAAATCTTCTTTATTACCTGTTAACGCTTGTTCTTCTCTAACAACACGAGCAGTTTGGTAAGTAAATAAAGGTTCGTCTTTTTTACGGTTTGCAGTTTTAGTTTTAACTATTTTATATATAGCATTAGGCTTTAACTTAACAGCGTTTGCATCTTGATTATTTCCTACAATAGCTGCCTCTGCTTGTAAACCTGTCATGAACTCTACATCTCCAGCTTTAGTAGGTATATTATTGTTCATTTCTTTAACTACAGCATTTGATCTCTTTACTTTTTGGTCATAAGTAGAATTATCATCTATAGGATTAGCATCTATAATCTTTGGAGAATCTGTAACAAAATTATTGTAATATCTTTCTTCTTTTTTAAAGCCTAATTTATCTGTCTCGCTATAACCTTTTCCTCCAATACCTCCAGGTTTTTCTGCTTCATTAGTTATCTTTGTAATTTGGTCTTCAGCAGGAACCATGTTTCCAGAATAATAATTAGCCAAGCCTTCTCTAGCTGTTCCCATCATCTTATCTTGTAAGTATTGTTTATCCGCTTCTGCATCTGTACTTGGGTCGTTGTCAGGATCTCCATAAGTGTTTATAAAAGTTTGAGAATCCATAGACTTTATTTTTTTAAAATCTGTCCATGATATTTCTGAACCCATTAATTCTTCTCCATCATCATTTTTTAAATAACCGTTTCTCCATAGTTGATCCCAAGTTTTTTCAAAACCAGGACCTACAACCTCTGTGTCTAATCTTCCTTTGTATTTGGTTAATAAAGAGCTTTTAACTTCTTCTGGATCATATTTTTCTGTAGTTGTAGTTTTCCAACCATCTTCAGTACTATAAACTTTATTTATTTCAACTCTTTTTTTAAACAAAGTATTGTAGCCATTGGTTTTTTCACTCCAATTTTTATTTAATTTGTTTTTTAATAAATCATCTTTTTTTATTTGAGAGTACCATTCATTACCAGACTTGTTATCAGCAACGTCTGCACTTAAATTTCTAGTGCTAGAATCTACAATCATGCCATTAGCATCTATATTTTGAGCATTTAAAAGAACGTTTCCAGAATTGTCTATATCAAAATTATAGTTACTGTACTGGTCATTTTGCATGTTTTGAGCAAAAGAGTATTTATCTGTGTTATTACCTCTAGTCATTCTACCTAAATCAGTGTTTTGATCATAAGCAGATTGATTTTCCTGCATTGCAGTTGCGTTATTATTACTTATAGTAGCCCAAGAACCTATACTGGATAGTATACCTCTATCTCTTACTTGTCTTAATCTCCAAGCATTTCTTAACTCAGGTGTACCATCAGCACCATGAGCTTGTGCGTACATTTCTTCTTGTTCAGAAGCTAATTTGCCTACAAGAGCGCCAGCTCCAGCATTCCAAGCTTCAGTACCAGATCTAGTTTGCTCACTATACTTTGCATAAAAATCATCTGTATAAGCTTGACCTCTCTTAACAACAGCATCAGCTTTAGCATTTTTAAGTTGTTGAGCTTTTGCAATTCTATTAGATATATTTTGAACAGATTGCTGTATAAACGCGTTGTTACGCGCTACGCTTGCTCCTGCTTGTGTTATTTGAGTTAATGCCATTTTTTATCTTATTTTAATAACATAGCACTTGGATCTACACCTCCAGCAACTGCCATACCAGCACCGCTTATACCGCCTACTAAAGCTTCAGTTGCAGCATCTCCGTATGCTATTTCTTGTTGTTTATAAAAATCTTCTTTTTCTTCTACTCTAGCTAAATCAGCATTTGCTCTTGTTTCACCTCTGGCATATGCATTTCCTTCTTCTGCGAATGCAGCTTGTTGTATAGCTAGTCTTTGTTTATTAGCAGCAGCTTCACCTTGAGCTTTAGCTTTAGAGTTAGAAACCTCTTGCTGTTGTATACTAGCAGATATGCCTTTTTTACTTTGCAATGCTGCTCTTGCTAATGCAGTAGCTCCACCTGCTGAAGCTCCTGAAGAAGTCATGGCATCTAAAGTATTAGCTAAAGCCATGTCAGTTTGTTCAGCTTCAAACTCTGCAGCAGCTGTAGACACTGCTAAATTTTCGTTAGGATTACTTACTTGAGCTTCTAAAGCTCTAATATCGTTTGCTTGATTTAAAATAGGCTGTCTATTAGCTCTCATCTGTACGGCTTGAGCCTCGTATTCTGCAGACTCTTCTGCTGCTTCTTTCTTTTTTTTATTATTTACTCCAGCTGAAATGCCTCCAGCTATTAATGCTGTTGCTCCTGCTATTGCTCCTGCTACTGCTATTGCCATATTGTTATATTTTTAATTTTGGATGATCGTAATTTATTGAAGTAACCTCATTCACCGCGTCTTCTACATTGTCTTTGTCTGTTGGGTGAACAGTTATCCAAACACATTCTTCATGAATGTATAAAACTCTTTGAGTTCCAGGCTCTGTAATGCCATGGTATGGAGCTGTTATAAGCTGTAGTCCTTTATCTGAAATAACCGTAGCTTTACCTTTCATTACGAAATAAGGATGTTTAACTAAGTGTATAGCACTTAAGTAAATCATGTTTTTAGGCATTGTTATTTTTCTTATATAAGTTCCTTCACCAAACTCATGCTCTAAATTAGCTCCATTAAAAGTATCTATAGCGTCGTTCTTTTTATAAGAAGTTCTAACTGCAGATTTGTCATATTCTTTTATTTGTTTTTCAAATTTAACTATTCTGCTTCTAAAATCTTGTTTACTTATAGAGCCAGCTCTAGTCTGTAGAATAATCTCTTTAAGATTATCACTTGTTTTTTTATTCATTTAATTTAATTTAAGTAGAAGATACTATATAATCAGAACCTGTAGACCATAATTCTTTTATACCTCCTTTTTGAGTAGTGTTGTCTGTTTCTATAGTTACTGTTGCAAAATATCCTTTTATACCAGTCATATCAGCTCCAAATCTAACCTCTCCAGGCGTAACTGTGGAGTTATTAACTAAATTAGCTACATATCTATCTTCTTTCCTATCAAAGCCAGCTCTTTGTGGTTGACCAGTTATAGAATCAGTATACAAACCAGCATCGTAACTATAAACAAAAGCAGTTGTATCTTGATCGTTAGAATATGATGAATTTACTATATTAAAATTAGGTTCTGTAAAGCTAGATGCAAAAGAAGTTATTTCCCAACCATTGCTACCTTCGTAATCTATCGTTTTAAACGTTTTAACCATTGAAGGAGTTGGATTGAACACAAACGTAACGTTAGAGGGTTCATAAATATCGTAGTAAATACCTCTATTATTTAATGTAGTTTCATCGTAGTGTTCAAAAAGATCAACACCTGTAAAAGAATAGAAATTATTCTTTAAACTGTTCATTAAAGTTGGTTTAAAAGTTTTAAAACTTACCCACCCGTTTATACCTTCATCAAACGTTAAAGTTCTATAAGTGCTTTTATCGTATTTATCTAATTGAGTTGGAGTATCCTGCATAGATAATACATAGTTTTTATTATGTATATCCCAACCTCCTATAACTCTAGGCTTATAAGGATATGAAAATCTTAATTCAACATTTGCTCCTATAGCTTGAGCTAAACCTACATTTTGAGACATGTACACAGTAAATACTGGGCTTGAAGCTCCGTCGCTTTTAACTTGAGTTACATAACCTTGTAAGTTCGTAAAAACTGGATTAGCAACTGAAGTATCTGAACATAAACTTGCTATCATTCCAGGAGTTATATTATTATTTTCAAAACTTGAAGACAAGCTTTCAACTGATAATTTAACGTTGGCTATAGATGTAGCTGCTTCTAAAGATGCTGTTACTATGTAGTTTAAATTGTTATCTGTTATTAAAGCTAATTGATCTCTAAAATAGTCAGTCATACCGTAAGCACTTATTTCAGTAAGGCCGTCGTTAGATAATCTCATTACAGAATTTCTATCTCTATCAGTAAAATACTTTCTATAACCATACACGGCAAAACTTTCTGGATTAGTGCTTATGCCATATTCACCTTTATAAGGCACTATTTGACCTAATACTTTTGCACCAGCCTGTGTTTGTGTACCACCTTCAGTTGTATATATGGTATCTTTATCTATTAAAGCTCTACTAACCTTATCTTGTTGAAACACTATTAAGTTAGTGTCTTCTGCGTGTGTTTTCTGTATACTACCATTTTGAGGATCTGCAGATCTAACTAAATCTTCTGCAACAGAAAAAACATTAGTGTCATTTACACCTGTTCTTGAATTATAAACGCCAGAATATATTAAAGAATTAAACCTATGCTGTTGCTGAGGCTCTGGTTCATTTATATAAGCCTTTACTCCTTTGTCAGTAGCAGTATTGTTGTATCCTCCTCTTATTCTAGATTCTTCAATATACCATTGTATATCGCTATCTGTTATTTGACCAGGGTAAGCTACGCCAGGAGTTAATGGATAACCAGATGTAGGTGTTATAAGACCGCCAGGGACATCTGTAGCGTTAGGTATGGTTATAGGTACTTCTAAATCCGCTTGCATAGTATCATCTACGCATTTTTTTAATAAATACGTGTTAAACCAATCTATTTCTATAACTGTTGCCATATGTATATTATCACTTGTTAATTAATTTTTTTATTTAACTATTACTTCCGCCTTCTTGACTAGCAATTGTAACTACTACTGACATAGTATATATTGTAGAAGTTAATCCATTACCAGATCCGTCTGTAACTTTTATAGTATTAGTGTATGTTCCGCTAGCATTAGGAGGATTGAATCTTATTTTATTTTTAGAAATAAAACCATAAAGAGGAGTTGTTAAGCTTGAAGTTCCGCCTTGACCAAGAATCAAACTCCAAGTCCCAAGCCCTTCACTTGTTCCTAATTGCCATTTAATATCTGTAGAAGAAACATTTTGATGAGCTCCGTTTACAGCATTTAAATTTATATCTGCAAAACCACCTTGACTAGTTGTTTCAAAGTCTGCTTGAACAGCTGCTGTTTGTCCGTCAATCTTAACAAAAGATGGTGCTGAATTAATTATGTTACCACTAAAGCTAAAAGTGTTAGTGTAAATTATTCCAAGAGATATATTAGTAGCTGTAATGTTATATGTAAAACTATTAAGATTATTGTTAGCTCTAAAAGCTTTGCTTGAAGTAATAGATATTTTTCCAGTACCTGAAGTGTTAGAAATAGCAAATCCAGTAGCATTATTACCGCTGCCATCTGTGACGTTATCTAGCGTGAAAGTAGCGCTTCCAAGAGCACCATTTAAACCATTAAGAACAGTAAACTGTGAAATAATAGCATTTGGTGCTGCTGTTTCTGGGAAGTAAACATTGCTTTTAGCAAGTCCTAAAATAGCAAAAACTAAAGTAGTTGGAACAGCAAGTTTAGCATTATCATTTATTTCTTTATTTAAACTACTAATTAGGCCTGTTGTAGAAGTTTCCCAATATATATCTAAATTAGATGTTTTGGGTTTTATTTCCATAATGCTAATAGGTAAACCAGGCGTTTGTTGTTCAGAGTTAAATGTAGATAAATGACCTTCTTCAAGAGTAAATTGAATTTTATCACTCCATTTAGTGTATGTACTACCTAATTGAGCAGTGGTTGCTGCTGGAATTGTTATTACATCTCCAACTCTATATCCTTCTCCAGCCACGTCAATTCTCCAATACATACTACTTAAATTGCCATTTTCAAAAGGAGTAGTAAATTTACCAGTAATATTATCAGGTCCAATGCACATTCCTCTAATTCTCATGCCAACGCCCTCTCCATTGGTTGTAGTAGAAATAGACTTGTCAATTTCAGGAGTTTGACCATTATTACTTAAATATCCCCACCCACTTGTCCCCGCAGTAATTTCACCTGTAAAACCATCTACTTGATCATTTTTCCATTTTGCTTCTGGGTTTGGATACATCCAACCAGGTATAGCGGTTCCTCTTCTGTTTGGGTCATCTTTAATTATTCTATTTCCAAGCTTAACATTTATACCAAAAAATGAAGCACCTGGTCCATTGCCTACTCCAACCTTACCACTTGAACCTACTATAGGCACAACTGCTCCTTCAACATTGGGATTATTATAAAACCCACCAAAAGTAGTTCCATAAGTTCTTAATTTAGCAACTGTTGGATTGCTAATAGCATTAAATATTCCAGCTGCTTTTATAGCTGTACCAGATACATTAGTATTTAATCCTAGGTCTGTAGTTTTGCCTATGGCATCTACTGTAAAAAATCTACTTCTAGAAGTATTTTCTCCAGCTGAAACGTTTATTTGTTGAGATGTTGTATTCCAGTTTTGTGCAGCTACTCTAGGAAATAAAACCTCATCACTAGATCTAAACTGAGTTTGCTCAGGAGTTGCTTCGGTAATATCAGAAGGTATTTTATTTATATTATCTGCAGTTAGTGTAATATGACTGAGATTTGAAGCTTCACTTATACTATACTGTGTTGAACCTGCTAATGAATTAGGTAAATAAGCATTATAATAGTCTTCTTCACTAGCTTTTACAACTACTTTGTAACTATACCAACCTAAAGGATTTGAGTTACCTATTATGTCAATACTAGTGTTTGCAGTTAAAGTAACAGCATCACTTATTAAAATAGTTGAAGGAGTTGATATACTATCAATAGCTGTAACAGATACTGAAAATTTATTACCTGATGAATCTACGCCTTTGACTATGCTACCTACTATTATATCATTATCCCAAGCTGCTAATTCAAGTAAAGTAGTTGTAGAATTAGTAGCTACAGAATTTACCACACCACTTCTATATAAACCAGGATAACCATTAGCATAAGAAACGCTTTCTGGAATAGCATTTTGAAACAATACTTTTATACTGTCTCCAAACCAATTATATATGCTTTCTGTAGATAATCTATAATTATGAAATATAGTTGATCCAGAAAATATTTCACTAGATCCAGCTGGAAAATTAATTGTTTTATCACCTAAAGAAGATATTACTACATCGGAAGATCTACCGTATCTGTCTTGAAGAATTATACCTATTTGATATGTTCTATTTTGTTTTACGCTGTGTAATGGGTATGCTAACGCTGCTGATAAATTTGAAAAACCATTATTAATACCATTTTCAGAGTCTATTCTAAATTTTTCATTGACACCTACCGCATAATCTAAAGTTAAAGGAGGAGTTGGTTTATCAATAAAATTACCAAATACAACTCTATTTCCAGTTACTGACTGAGTCTTAGCTCTTACAGGAATTTTATCGTATACTCTAACTACTTCGGCATCTGTTAAATTTCTAAAAGGTTTTCTAGACTGATAATTATACGTTAGTACTTTAGTGTTGTTAGAACTTATTTCACTGTCTGTATTAGAAAAAGTATCTAAAACTTTAACTTGTAGTCCATCAGACTCTTTGTATAGCACGTCTATTTCTATAACTTTTAAATCATTATATAGGTTACTAACTACACTATCAAAAGGTATTTTAATATCTACTTCTTGTATTCTGTTTTCAAAAAACGAAACAATAGTTGATTTAGCTAAATTAGATTCTTGTGAAGATAAATTACTGTAATTATAGTCATCATATTTTTTAATACCATCTACATAAGTAGTGCTTCCAGAAATTATAGGAGGGTTTTTGCTTATTTTGTGAAATATTGTACTTTTCTTAAGACCAGTAGTTATAAAACCATCTTGCTTAGGTATAAAACAAGGTTGTGTAAATGGCGAAATTAAAGAATATTCACCATCTTCATATTTAAATCTATATGCAAATCTTACAAATTTATCTTCTAAATAATCAGGATCTCCTGGCCAGTTTGAATCATAATAAGGATTTGGATCTGAAAGTAATATGCTATTACCTGAAAAAAGTTTTGTATTTTCAAAAGTTTTATCTACTGTTATAGTAAAAGGATTAGATGATCCTGATACTGCAGAAATAACAGTATTATCAGTTAAAGATCCATCTAAACTACCAGAAGAACTTCCACCAGTAGCGCAGCTTACTAACATGCCTACTCTAGGTATTCCATTAAAATATGCGGAAAAAGAATTATTAAGCGGTTGATTATAAGGCGCTGTTGCAATACCACTAGTTATAAAACCAGCTATTGAAGACGATAAAAACTTTTTATTTTTAGTGTAAGAAGTTGGGTAGTAAACTTTAACTGTTTGGTTAGCAAATGTAGTGGTTCCTGTTGAGGATAACTTAACAGTTGTATCATTTACAATATAAGATATTTGTATATTTTTAGCTTGTACTTGAGCCGTGCTATCTAGAACTAAAAACATACCAGCTTTTATAAGTGAATCTTGGCTCGTTAATCTCCAAGCTGTTGTGTATGTAGTACCAATACTGTCTTGTGCAGTAAGTGCATTACTTATAGTTACAGTACTTCCAGAATAAGCTATTACAGTTGTGCTTGACGGTATACTACCTCCTGTTATTGACATACCTACGAATACATTACCTGTTTCAGTACCAACCGATATAACTGTAGCACTAGATGGAGGAATTGCTGTAGTTACTAAAGATCCACCACCTATAGTTGCATTTGTTGATCCTACGATGTTTTTAACAGTAATACTATCAAACAGTATAGGGGTTTTATATGGCGAATATTTAGCTAAAGATATTTGATCTTCTGTAGTGTAATGAGGAGTAGCACTATCAGCATCATTGTTTATAGCTAAGTTTACATTTATTTTTCTAGGTTGATTTCTATCATCTGTAAAGAATAATAATTCTTCTATTAAATTTACACCGTTTATTAAGTTTGTTGTAGAAAAATTTAAAAAATTGCCTTTTAATAATGTTTGAGACTGAAAAGTATTTAAATCATAAACTGCTATAGCACAGTATGCACCTGCCGGTGCGTAATTAACATTATTAGTATTACCATTAACATCTGTATAATTAGTGATCATTACAAATATTCTTTCATTGGTAAAGTCCATTAATTCACCTATAATAACAGCACCATCTATATTCAAAGCAAGAGCGTCTAGCTTAATGTTTCCTAAAATATTTTCCATAGCACCTACATCAGATCCCTCTGATTTGCTAACGTTTATATTTTGAGCATTTCTATATTCTCCTTTAGACAATATCCTATCGTCTAAGTCTTTATTCATTTTAGACTTAATAAAAGTGTTTTGTACTTTTGCCATTTAATCTAGTGTTTTATCCATTTAGATTTACCCCTCATGATTTGAGTAAACTCTCCAATTTTAATATTACTTAATCTTATTTTAGCATTTCTAAGCTTAGCTGACTTTTCTTTTTTAAATCTTTGAACAATGTATTCAGGAGTCTTAGGCATGTAAGATATTATATTATATACCATGTAAGAATATAATGCATCCTCGGCCATCTTAGGCACCTTAGAATCAGTGTCATAAGCTAATCCATCTGATATGTATTCTAAAGTTATTAATCTACCTGCTAATCCACTGCTGAAAGCAAAAACTCCTCTTCTTTCGTCTATAGTAAACCAGCCATTTTTTTGAGAAGTTACAGGATCTAATCCATATCTTTGTCCATACGCAGATTTCCACCAAGACCAATCAAAAGCATTAGAACCATTATTAACATCTCTATTAGTTACATTTCCACTTATAGAACTGTCATTAGCTTTTCTCCAATTACTATTGGTTATGGCTTGTTCTGCTTGTATAGAATTTCCATACACATCTTGAGTAGGTAATCCTCTATCATCTTGAAGCGGTACAAAAGTTGGGTTAATAGTTAAAGTTGTAGGGTATATAATATGTTTAACGCCATTAGAGTCTATCCAAGAAAGCTGAACATAATTAACATAATCTTGAGGTATAACTAAAGATAAGCTAGCTGGTATTGTTAGCTCTTGAACATTTACAGACCTCAAAGTATCATAACTAAATTCTTGCAAACCTCTTTTAGCATGAAATAAAACATCAGATCTTTTAACTCTACTAATTACTTTGTCAGTTCCAACATAAGCTAGCATAAAATTATTAACAATATCTTTTAATGTAGTGTATTCGTAGCTCTTATAATTATCCCATATTGAAACATTTTTTAATCTAACTGTTAAAACAGAACCTGAAGCTATTGGAATAGTGGCGCCTGAATTAGGGTCTGCATTAGATGTTAAAACTAAACTCTGTGTAGTAACCCCATTTGTTATTGTAGATGTTAAAGCTTGAGTTATGTAATATGGAGACAAGGTTGGATCTTGTTTTATAGTGTCTACATATACGTCGTAGTTATCGTAAGAACTTGCAGTAGCCGCATTAGCCCATATTAATGGAGTCATATTGCTAGGCCAAACTAAAGTATTAGTTACATTACCGCTTGGTGAGTAAAGTATTTCACCTTCGTAATATTCGGAAGAAGTTTGATCTATTAAACCCATATTTTATTTTTTTGAATTTTGTTCATCTAAATTTTGTAAGCCACCTGCAGCTTGAATAACCATAGTGTCTTTTATTATTATTCCAGCATATTTTAAAACACCTAAAACAGCATCAGTCTGTTGGCTTTCACTTATTTCAAATTGCAAACTACCTTGACCAGTAGCGCTCATTAAGTTTACAGCAGTCAATGTTATAGTTATTGAAGCTGTTAAACCACCGAAGGCTCCAGCTGCTATAACAAACGTATCACCAACTCCAAAATCTTTACTACCACTTTCAGTTACTTCTATACTAGCTGTTGTGCTAGATAAAGCACCTGTACTTGCAACTAAAATACTAAATTTAGCCCCAGTACCAGAGTTACCTGCTGCAGCGGTATAAACAGCATCACTAGCACCAGCGCCTTGAGAAACTATATACGTGCCTGCAGTAGCACTAGCTGAATTAAAATTTGTTGAACTTGTTATATTACCTAAACCTAAAGACGTTGCAATAAAAGGTCTAGAGTCATATATGTATTGGCCTAAGCTACCTACAGTATAACCCCATCTTACATCCCCGGGCTTTCTAATATAATTAAAATTTATATCACTTTTGTCAGGAACTAAAGGTGGATTAAAAGAAGTTACACTTGGGAAAGGAGTTATTTTATCGCCTTGATATTTTGCTATTGGAAAATTAGTATTAGGCTGAGTGAGAGGGGAAAGTATTTGTTGTTTATAATCTCTGGATCCTACTATTTCTAATATAGGAGATTGTAAACCTTTTGTGTATGAAGCCGTGCCAAACCTATGTAAGTCTGTAGGCTGAGTATAAACACCTGTGGCTGTAGTCGAAAAAGCATCTTCGTTTTTTTCAAAAATTTGAAACTCTTCCATTATATGATCCATACGAGAGGCGAACTCTACGTCTGTCTTGGGCATGCGTAAAAACTGGTTATAGTCTTCAAAAAACTTTTCAAATATTTCTAATTGAACTTGAGTAGATAATTTATTAAACTCATCAGGAGTTAAATATCCACGCTGCTCTTTATTAATAATACTTAATACCGTTGTGTATACCGTGTTTACGTTTATTGCCATTTTAATATTTTTAAAAAAAAAGGGTGGCGTTAACCACCCTATTTATAATCACTTGTTATTTCATTTTTTTCTCTATAGACTTGTAAACTTCAAGCCCTTCATCTGTTTTAAACCACGAAGCCATTGCTGAGTAAGGGTTTTCATCAAAAGGTACTGTCATTAATTTACGTTTATTACTAGCCCATAAAAACGTTCTTTGATCACTAGCTAAAGATATTATTCTTTGCTCTGTAGCTATTATAGCAAAATTTCTAAGAACAACATTTTCATCATTTGATAAATCAATAAATAATTGAGGATTTTGTCTAGCAAATAGTAGTAAGTCTCTTTTTAATTCTTTAGAGCTTAATTCATTTACTGAAGATCCTTTTTCAACTCTTAGAATAGCTTCTGCTTTATCTATGTCTGTTTCATAAGCCATATTCATAGCCATTAATTCCATTTCTAAATAATCATGATGATTCTCTGCTTCTACAACTTGATCATGTTGTGTAAAAATCATACCATTATGAGGATGGTGATCTAAAAATTCTTGTAAATTTCTTTTATTTTTAGGAACCATTAAGTGTCCTTTTTCAAAAACAATATGTTTAAGAGTTACAGCACCTTTTTGTTCATCAACAAATATACTTTTATGATTTGTAGCATATCTAATTTCTCTTTCAAAACCTTGGCTTTTATCAAACCAAACTAAAGGATATTTAGCTGAATGTCTAGATGGTAAAGTGTGTGTTAAAGGCATTTTATTTCTTAACAGATAGTAATTTCTATCTTTAAATTCCCAAGTATCTTTTTTTACTTTAGGAGTTTCAACAGTTTTTTCTACTGTTTCTACAGCTTTTGCTGCAGGTTTTTTCTTTGTTTTTTCCATAATATAATATAATATAATAATTAAAAAAGACCCCGCCGAAGCGGGATCTTGTTATTGTTTTTATCCAATAGTAACTGATGTAATATCAGCCATATCCACTCTTATAGCGGGGCCAGAAGCTCCGTTAGCAGCTTCAATAGCATCGTTTACAGCATCTCTTATTAGAGCGATTTTAGCAGCACTTTGCGTAGGATATGCCAAAGTAGCTGTATCTACAGCTGTGTTTTCTCCAAACGTTAGTACAATACCTGTTGCAGTTGGTACACTCACGTGCATTACATCATCTACAGGTAGTAAGTCAGCTCTACCACCATTGGTAGTTGCTACTTTGTTGAATTTTATATAACCCATTTTCTTATTTTTTAAATGTTAATAATTATGCTCCTTTGAATAACACGAAGTTATTAGCAGCTTGTGTAACTAAACATCTTTCAGATAAGAAACTTACAGTCATTGCATCTAAAGTGTCGGTATAAGCACCGCCAACAGATCCAGTAACCCAGGATTTCATTCTTCTATCTTCAGTTTCAGAAGCTCTATATCTTACATGTAAGAAAGGACGTCTGATATTAGAACCTAACATTTGATCGTATACTGTAGTAGTTCCAGCAGGAATCATTACACCATCGATTTCATTAGATAACCCTCTTAATGAAGCGTCATTTAAATATTTCCAGTCAGTTTTGTAGAAGTCATAAGAACCTCTTCTAAATCCTGAAAATCCAAAGTTAAGAGCCATGTCACCATCGTTCTCAAATAAACCATAAGAAGCAGCTGTAGTAGAAGCAAATCCACCATTAACAGCAGCAATCATATCGTCAAAATCAAGAGCAGTAGATCTAGATAAGAAAAGCATGTTTTCTTCAATAGCACCTTGCTTGTCTAAGTTTTTAAGGATTTCATCGAAATCACCTAAAGCACCTGAACCAGGAGCAGCAGCTCCAGCAAAACCAGAATATACATTACCTCTTGCTTC
>Ga0209482_1001326_pt1 | contig 17311 bp, 11 predicted proteins | sample CoawatmetaG10DNA_FD_187512 | JGI IMG/M metagenome (GOLD analysis project Ga0209482, IMG submission 187512) | Marine microbial communities from the West Antarctic Peninsula - Coastal water metaG104-DNA (SPAdes) (version 2) | ecosystem: Environmental > Aquatic > Marine > Coastal ...
GCTGTAGGAATTACTTATAAATTTTAAAATAAATGATATGTGCGGACTTTGTCTAGGCGGTATTTGTGAATACTGTAACAATTAAAATATAAAAAGGGGAGGTCATTACGACTTCCCCTTTTTTGGTTACAGGAACTTTGGGTATGGTGCCCAGTTTTTTATTGTTCCTTATTTAAAGTTTTTTCCTAATCTTCTTTTTTTCACACCTTTTTCTATTGTTCTATCAGCATCATCCATAGGTAGTTTTGCAATAACTCCACGTTTTAAAAATCCTCCAGTAAAATAAGATTCTCTTTTTTCGTTATCGTATTCACCAGATTTTACTTTACCAAGATCATCATAACCTTTTTTAAATTTTTTAACAGCTTTACGTTTACCTGTTTTTTGTTCTGCAAAAGGATTATAAACTTTTTCTTTTAGTTTTTTATATCTATTAGTTTTAGTTTTACCTTTGCTTTCTAACCTTTTTAGTCTCTTAAGACTTTTAACCTGCTTATCTTCTCTTCTAACTTCTTTTTGATTTCCGTCTCTTTCCATTATTTCTCTTTATTTGAATTACAAAATTTCTTAGCAGCTCCAACACTTCCAAAGCCCCATTTTTTTAATGCTATTGCTTTTCTAGTTGGATCACCATTAGGTTTTTTCATAGGACCTTTCATGCCCGCAAACCTACAAGCAAAAGAAACTCTTCGTTTTCCCTTGCCACTAGTCTGTCTTGAACCTAGAGTTTTACCTGTTTCTTTCTTGTGATCAGAACGCATTTTACGATTAGATTTCTCGTAGCTAGCGTTAGTCATTTTTACAAGATTTATCTTTTTTATGACTATAACCTTTTGATTTTAACTTATTATGATCTTCTATTTTAAATGCCATTTTGACTTTACAGTCTTTATACATTGGATGTGATTTAAATTTTTTAGCCATTATTTTTTCTTTTTAACACAATTGTTAACCATTTTTATTTTACCATTTTTATCTTTCTTTCCGCTAGGGGATTTTTTCTTGCCTTTAGCTTCATAACCTTTCCAGCAAGTATCTTTTCTTTTAGTTCTTTTTTTAGCCATTATTTACGTTTTTTAGATTTTAAATCTCTAAGTTGTTTAGCTAACTCATCTAATTTACCATCTGTTTTTGTACCATCTTTAACCAGAGTAGATAACACTTTTATCTCTTCAGATAGTATACTATTCATTTGCTCTATCATACTAACCTTTTCTTTTAATTCAGTTATATTAATATGATTCCACTTTTCTTTAAGATCATATTCTAATCTTTTAACCTCTACTGGTGGTAGATTTTTAGCTTCTAATATATCTTCTTGTAAACTGTAATACATGCCAACAAAAGTTGTTGTTAACATGATTATACCTATCACCGTTTTTATATCAATTTTAAATTCTGTGTTTTCAGATATTTTCATTTATCCATTAATTCTAAAAGTTTATTAACTCTGTCTTTTTCATATTTTAAAGACTTTATTTCTTTGCTACTTAAGCCAAGACTATCTAATTTTCTTACTTGATCTGGTTTATTTAATTTAAAATATTTTTCTGTATCTTCTTTTATTTTCTGTTTTTTATAACTTTCCTCGTTTAATATAGGCTTATAAGCATACCTCCTGGTATTAGCATCTTTTATTCTTTCCTTTTCTTTTTTTCTTTTTTGTTCAGCTTCTTTCTTAGAATCTAACTGCCACTCAGGCCAACCTAAGACCATAGCAATTCTTTTCCAGTTTGCATTTTCATCATCTAAAGCTCCTTTAACATTTTCAACTTTTTGATAAAGTCTATCAACAGGTATGTTAGTTGTAGAGGCTATAACTTTAGCTCCAGCTTCGTATGCAGGATTGTTTATATTAAAAGGATCTCTTGCTTCAGGCTTTTTTCTATTATAGTCCCAAGTAGTCATACCTTGCCTAAACTTGCTTACTTTAATATCTATAGGGGGAGAAATATCTAGTAGTTTTAAAGCAACGTCTGCATATTCAGGTCTTGACTTTTTAGACCTATCATACACATCTATAACTATATTCTTTAATGTAGATACTACGGCACCACCAACACCTAAACCTCTTAATATGTTGTCAGCCATGCTATTTATAGTTTTAGCACCTTTGTATTTTGTTAAAAAAGATTCTTCCTCTTCATCATCACTAAAAGCTATAGCAAATAAAGCAGACTGTAGAGTTGTAAATATTATGTTCTGTAAAGCTCCGTAATAAACTATTTTACCTAAATTGTTCTTCCAATCACCTCTTCCATTAGCTATGTCTAAAGCTGCTTTTTTCATTATTCTTGAGTACTGACTAGGTGTATTAGCAAAGGCTAATATAACTTTACCAGCTGTACTAGCTTGTTGTTGAGATATTTTACTAGGATCTGACGATTGTTGAGACTCTTCAGATTTAGCTTTAAAATCTTCAAAAGCTCTAGCTTCTGCATCAGCTTTATTTAAACCTTGTTTCAGGTAAGCATCAACCTTATTTCTATAATAGCTAGCTCCACCTGTAGCTATTGCAAAGCTGTCAGCTACTTGAGTTAATACAAAACCTTTTTTAAGTAATGCAGCAACAACTGCTTTGGCTTTGTTACTACTTGTTTTCGCAGCTTCTGCTATTTCAGATTCACTTACATTTATTTTTAAACCATTACGTCTATCAACTAAGTAATCGGAATTCATTAAGGTCATGAAATCAGACCAATACTGTGGTTGATTAGCAAATGCTTTACCAGCTTTAAAAAGATTGTTATCACCAGTTAATTCTAGAAAGTTTAAAGAAGAAATAGTTTGTAGTATTGCTGATCTAGAATTTAAAAACATTACACCACCAATAGAATTGTTTATGTAGTCTAAAAATCTAGCTTCTATTCTACCCATAGCAACGCCACGATTAGTTCCTGTTCTCATTCTTCTTATAGAGTCTTCTAAAGCCTCTCTATATTTAGGTCCAAAAGCCGCTTCTAGCTTATTTAAGTTTTTATTAGAAAAAGCTTGATCTATATTTTCATTCCACTGAGCTAAGTGTTTTGTTCTACCAGTAGTTCTAAGACCTTCTCTCATGTCTGTAGTTATAGTGCCTGCTATCCAGTTTTTGCCTGGGTAGTGGTAACCATCACTTTTAGATATATTAACTAACTGATTTGCAAATAATAATATTTCTTGATTTTCATTAATAAAACTTTTAACTTCTTTTAAATCTTTTTTAGATAATCCTTCAACTTCAATACCCTGCTGTGTCCAGGCTTCAATTCTGACTATGTCTTCAAAAGTAAATCCTCCAAAAGCCTTTTTTTGTAAGTTTTTTGGTATTCCTTCTAAACTATTTTTTAAAGCCTTAAAATCTGCAGCTAAAGTATTTTGAGCAACAGTCATATCATTAACACCTCTATTGTAAGGTTTTATTAAGTTTTCCTGCATCCAAGCCCATTGAGCGTCACCTTGTTTTCCTTTTCCTAATAAGTTATATAGTAAACCTCCAAAATCCTCTGCTGACGCTGGTATAATATCAAAGCTTCTTTTGTCTCTACCTTCTGACTTTGCTCTTACATCTGAATAATCTTTAAAAGATTCTATACCTGTTTTTTGATATATAATATCATTCATAGCCTGATCAACAGTATCGCTAAATCTTATTTTAGCTTGTTGAACTTTAGACTTTACATCTATAACATCTAAAACTTTTTTAACAGCTTCAACGTTTTGAACTGCATCGTCAGTAAAATAAAAATCATTATAACCTTCAGCAGCTTTATTAACTACCCAACTTGATTTAGCTAATTCAGAGCTTTTACCTAAACCTGTAATATTTTCTAAAGGTACATCTAATCCTACACCGGCTAAAAATTGTTTAATAGCGCCTTGAGACTCAGGGGCTCTAGCTGTTAAAACAAATAAATCTTCAGTACCTCTAGCAGATTGTATTTTTTTAGCAATTTCTAGCATCGGTCCTGGTTTACCGTTTCTTACTATATTAAAGTCTGAAAAGTCAAAGGAAAATCCATTTTCAAGCATACTAGCACCATCATTAGCAAATGCTTCTGCACTCATCTCTATTCTTTTATCTCCCTTTATAGCAAACACTTTACTATCACTCCTAGCTAAAGTATCGTCAAAATCAAATACTCTTATCTTCTTAACAGGAGCATTTGGATCACGAGCTATAGCTAAAGCTTTGTCTAATATTTCTGTTTCAATAACTGATATACCACTGTTTTGATCTAAATTTGCTTCTACAACCTCACTACTATTTACTAATTCAGAATTAAACTTTTGAGTTTTAGGATCATTATTTGTTTCACTATAATTACTAGTGAAATTACCAATTACATCACCATCCACCTTAACTAATTGCATTATTTTTAAAATCTCTTTATATCTAGTTTCAAAAGGTATATCTCCTATTTTATGCTTCATACCCATATCACTACCTAATCCTTCAGCAAACAATATGTTGTCAACACCTTTTGGTAGTATTATAGTGTGAAAATTATCTAATTCTTTATTAAAATCATTACCGTTTTTAACTGACGGATCTAATAAATATTTATAAGTTAATAAAGCCATATATTTAGCTGGTGTCATGTGCTCTAGTACATAGACATCTTTACTGCTTAAGTTCAAAGACTTAGCTAATTCAGCTTTGTTTAAGCTTGGGTAACCAACTAAAGAAGCTGAAGCCTTTATTGCTCCTGTCATATCACCACTAGCGTTGTGAACTAGCCATCTAGCTTCAGTAGGTGTCAATTCTCCTTTTAAGCTTTCTATAGTTTCTCTAAACAATCTTTTATTGTCATTTCCAGAATTTGCTATTTCATTAACAAACTCTAATTGAGCTTTTCTATCACCATTAAGACCTTCCCACTTTTCACTAAAATACCAGTTTTTAGTAGTTACCCTACTGTCGTATTTACCTTTTTTAGTAACTGCACCATAATCTCCTTCTGAAGATTTTACTATGTAATTACCATCTGCATCTTTAGCATCAATAACATTATCAAATAAGTCTTGAACGTTTAAATATAAACCAGTACCTTTTTTAACTCCTTTGTTTATATACTTATTTATAGTAGATAACTTAGTGTTAATACTAGATCCTGTAGTACTTGGTATTATTAATTTACCTTTTTCAATTTCAAACTCAATATTTCTAAATTCTAAAACATCTATCATTTGATCTAAAGCGTTTTTACCAGCTTTGTATACAATTGGACCCTTACTGCCATCAGCTAATTCTACTTGTGTAGCTTTGCCACCTATGCCTGTTGTAGGTAATTCTCCTACATAGTCTATATCAGATATTTGATTACTAGTCGGCTGCTTAACAATTATACCAGCTAATCCTCCAGGACCAGCAAGTCCAGGAGCAAAAAGTCTAATAAACTTTTCTCTACCTATTTTTTTAGCAATTTTTTCTACCATTGCTCTACCTTGGTTAACGCTAGTTAAACTTTTATCATCAAAGTTTACATCGTTTATTCCTAAAGCTAATTCTATTTCCTTATAATCAGCTTGGTTTTCGACATCAACCTCTATAGCTTCAGAAATTAAATTAGCTAATTCTATATCAGTGTTAATTTTTCTCTCTGCCTTTATTTGTTTTTGAAAAACCTGCTTATTTGGTGATCCAAAATCTCTAGCTATCTGATTAATATCTTTATTAGATAAATCTGTAAAATTATCTTCATTAAAATATTCTTTTATAGTAGCTTCTAAAGCTGATGTGTTACCACCTCTTTTTATGTAATCTTCATTGCTTAGGTTTATAGATAGTCTTTTTCTGAAATTAGGATTTTTTAATCCATCAATAAAAGTTTGTCTACTTTGTGAACTTGATTTAGCTAAAGTATCGCTAAACTTTATAACGTCTCTTGACCTTTGCTCACCTGCTGTTTGATCTAAAACGTCTTGTAAGTTATCTATAACGTTTTCTATAAATAAATCAGACACTTGACTTGTTGTCATTCCAGTTCTGTCAGAAAGATCACTTATAAAGTCAGAGTCAGTTTTTAAATTAAATAACGTAGTTCTTGTTAACTCTTTACCTATATTTTGAACTAAAGACTTTTGTTTAGCTATTAGAGTAGTATATTTACCTCTTGTAAAATAATTTTTAAAATCTTTTAATTTAGGTTTTTCAACTGAAAATATTTGTTTTCTGTAGTTAGTTACTTTACCATTTTCATCTACTTTTTTAATATCTTCTCTACCTATTTCTTTTAGTTTAAATATACTAGACCAATCTTTACTTTTAGCTTTTTGCTTTATAACATCTATAGGCATTGCTCCAACTATAGTGTCCATTTCGTTTTCTATAAAATCCGAATATTTTTTAGGAGAAAAACCTAGAACACTTCTAGTTATAGGACCCATTTCTTCTCTAATAACTTTAGTTATTTCAGTTGATATAGCTTTTTCAATACTACTATTAACATCTGATTGTTTAAATCCATCTGTTAATGCAACCTTTTTAAGATTTTTGGTTGTTATTTCTTTGATTTTATCAAAAACTTCAGGTGTAACTATAGATAATTCTTCAAACTTGCTTAAAGTCCTTCCTTCTGATTCTGGTAAAACACCACGCCTAGCGCTTGTTAAGTCTATATCTTCATCAAAATTACTAGCTCCAGTATCTTCTATTTGTCTAGCTGTTTCACTGTCTATGCTTAAGTCGTTTGTTACTAAGTTGTTTGGTAAATAACCTGTTATACGTCTGTTTAATTGTAAATTTATATAAGCTTGTAGTGAATCTACATTACCAATTCCAGGTTTATAGTTTTTTACTAAACCAGGTATTCCCGAGCCTCCAGTTGTAACTTTAGAAAGTACGTCGTCCATTACTGCGCTACTCCACCCACTCCAGGTTGTTGGTTTTAAAAACTGTGAACCTTTAGAATTACCTAGTTTATAACCTCTATTTAATCTAGATCTTACTTCATTTTTCCAAATAAGACCAATTTCAAAACCTTTTTCCTGTAAAGATAAATCACTGTTAAAAATCTCATTGGTTTTTACATAAAGCTTTTTACTAGTTTCAGATAGTTTAGTTTCTGATGCTGCGTTTTGTAATCTATCAACTTCTAATGCGTCAGCTAGTTTTATAACTTTACCTGCTTTGTCTATTTTAAAACCATAACTAGCTAAAAACTCTGCTTTTTCTTCTATTGAAAATCCTTCAGTTTCAGCTATTTTGTTTAATTCTTTTTTAATTTTAGCATCATTAATATTTTTATTATCAAATTGACTGCTAAAGCTCTTTATAGCACTTTTAACACCAACACCAGTCTTTAAAGCTTTGCCTAAGCTAATAAAGTATTCTAATATTTCTGTTTCACCAGAAAAACTAATGTTAAAGCTGTTATCACTAGCTTTCATTAGACCTGCATTGAACATTTTACCAAGAACAGCAATTTGATTATCCATTTTTTCAAGATCAATAGTACCTTGTCTAATAGCTTCAGTAAAACTAGATATTAATTCGCTAGAATCAAAAGTACCATCAGCATTCATTAAGTTATTGTTATCTAATTGCATTTTTCTTAACACACTTTCTTGACCAGTGAATTTTAAGTAATGTACGACCTGATTAGACATAGCATCAAAAGACCCTTTGTATTTAGGATCATTAAGAAATTCATTAGTTATAGAATGAGTAACTTCATGTATGCCAGTAAAAGACTGGTTATTACTATGCATGTTATCTTTAACTACTATACTTTTATTTATGCTTGGGATATTAACTCCATTTAAAGTTCCTTTATTTATTTTTTCTATTATTAGATTTTTTTCTGCTTCTAACTTTGCTTTAGTTTCAGAATTATTTGTAGATTCTATTTTGTCATTAAAGTCTTTTTTAATACCATCAACAGCTTGTTGTTTAGTTGTGTAGTCGTCAAAGTCAAGACCTAATTTATTAGATATTTTTTTGTCTAAAGCTATATTAGTATCAATTTCTTGGTTTCTAACTATATTAGATCCTTCATTATCTATTTGTAATTGTGTAGGTTTTTTTACTCCACTTTGTCTTAGGTTAGCAATAGCTTCGTTAGTTATTTTATTAAAAGCTAGTCTAGACTTACTAAAAGGTATAGATGACATAGCTTTAGCTCCCATTGCAGCATAACCGTCCGCAAACGTATCAGTGTCTGTAAACATTTCTTGAAATCTTCTAATCCCTCTATATTCAGTGTCTAAAGATTTTAACTGTCTAGCTTGATCTTCAGGTGATAAAAAACTACCTTCATTGTTGTTTATATCAAGAGCTAATTGTCTTATATCAGAAAGTCTAACTTGAGAATCTACAAAATCCTTAACATACTTTTCGTTTCTTATACCTTTTTTCTTAATATTAACTTCAACTTGATTAGTAGCTTCAGTAACTTTGTTTTGAGCTAAATCTTTTAATTTTAATAACTGATCTATTTTAGGTTGAATACTTCTTTTATTACCACTGTTAGCGTATACTAATTCTTGAATTTGTAATTGATAATTAATTATATCTTTATTACCTTCTCTTATTGCTTTTGTTTGCTTGTTATTAGCGAAGTTCTTTTGACCTATAGTTGCTAGCGCAGTTGATCCAGACATTCCAGCTCCCCAAATACCTGAAGTAACTAAAGTTTCTGCCATATTTTCTAAAAACGGACGTCCATCAATTAGATTTTGTAATCCAGTTGTTAAACCTTCAGCACCCATTTCACTTAATGTTTCAGGTAAAATTTCACCTGTCATCATTTTTCTTATAAAAGTTCTTTTACCTTCCTCTTCAGCTGTATCTAGTATAGCACTAGAAGCTTTAAAACCTTTAATACCCGTAACACCTTTGTTAAGCATTGGAGCAGTACTAACAGCAGCTAAGCCGCCTTCTACTATACCATACATTAACCCTTTTACAAGTATTTCAGTATCTGAATAAAGATTTCTACCAGAAGAAAATTCTTCATAATTCATACTACTAACCTTGCTACCAAAGCTAGACAATCCTACCATACTAGAACTTGATATATTACTTAATCTACTTATTGCTTTAGCAGTTAATCCAGCAGATCTTCCAGCAGCGGCTGTGAATCCACCAGTAGCAATCATAGAAACGATTATAGGTAATTGCTGAGCAACAGACTGTAAAGCATATTCACCTACGTCAGCTAAAGAACTTATATCTCCAAAAGCTTGATCTTTTTTAAATCCTTCAGAAACTTCTTCTTTGTAAGCACTCCAATTATTCATCCAATTATCTACTGGATCTTCTATATCTAAAGAGTTCATCATTATTGCTGCTGGCCACTCAAATGGATTAACAACTTTTGAAAGCATATAAGCTCCATAACCAACGTTTATAGCTAAATCAGCAGTTGCCATGCCTAGTTGATTTATAAACTTAGCTCCATCGTTATAATTTCTTTTTATAACATCCCATTGCTCGTCATATTTATCCATGTTCTCGACAGCGTCAAAAAAGGATAATTGAGTTTTTTTAGATAAATCAAATTTAGAACCTAATATAACTCTTTCAGAGTTAGCATTATCTACTAACATAGCTGGTATTAACCTACCATCTTTTGTTTTATAAGCAGCTTCGCCTGGTTCAATATTGTAAACTATTGTTGGATCATCTTTAAATGCTTTGAGTTCTTTTATATTCCCAGTACCTCTTCTCATGTAATCCTCAACGTCTCTATCAGCAACGTTAGACAAGAAGTTAGCTTTTTGAGCTTTAAAACCAGCTACACTTTTAAGTTTATTAGTGTGAAACTTTACAACATTTTTATCTATATCAGTCTTAAACTCTTTATTACCTTCTATATAGTTTTCCCATTTTTCGTTTTTTATTTCAGCAGCTTTAGAAATTTTTAAATTTTTAACTGCTCTAGCTTCAACTTCTGGACTACTTATGGTTAAAGGCTGTAACGAGTATGGTACTTGACCTCTTACTATATTGTTTCTTTTTTCTTGATCTTGTAATTGCTTTAAAGCTTCGTCTAACTCTTTTTTGAAAGGCTGGTGAACCTTCATTTCGTAACCAGAAAAATCGTCAGCTCCATCTTTTTGAACTTGTATTTCATAAGGTTTAAAACTTATTGAACTACCGTATTCTTCAACCTCTACAAGATCTCTTATAGACAAACCTAAAGCACCACCACTTTTACCATCCGCAGCCACATCTCCGCTAGTGCCATCTACACCATCAGGAGCAATCATAAACCCACTAGGTAGTACTGCATCCACAAATAAGTTAGAAACGTATTCTTCGTCTTTATCTGTTTTTTTATTTATATCATCTAATAAAGGATCTTCTATACCATCTATATCAGAATTTTCTTTTATGAAATTGATAAAAGCATTTCTTTCAGTTAAAGGATCAAAATTTTCTCCACCTGATCCTAAAGATTTAATTTCGTGTATACTACCGTCAGGTGCTTGAACAAACAGAAATTCTTGTTTGGATTTTTTAGCTTGATTAATTTCATCAGGCAATGTATTACCAATATTGTCCATTTGATACCTGCCGTTTATGATGGAATTGCTAGGCGCAAATATAGTAAATCCTTCAGGAAGTGTTGATTCAAAATTAGCTTTAAATCCTTCAGCTCCTAAATCACCTTTGTAACCTCTTCTAGCATCCTCTTGTGTGGTAAAATAACTAACATCAAAAGCGTCTTTTAATGGTTGGTTTATAAATTCGTCATTTAAATATTTCTCGCCACCGTCTCTACCGCTAGTAGTGTTTAATTCCCTGTCTTGAGGTTTATTAAATCGTTGATTGTTTTTGTAATCATCTTCAGCTTCTAAATAAGCTTCTGCTTTTGCATTTTTATTTTCCTGTTTAACAGTTAAAACTATTGGATCGTCAACTGGTGTAACATCCTGTTTAGTTTGCTTATTTATTTCGTTTATATTAGTAGCAGGCGCAGGGGATCCATCTTTTGGATTTTCCTTTATCCATTTGTCATATTTAGCTTTGTCTAGCTTCATCATGCCCATGTCCTCGTACTTGTCATGATCTACAACCATGATCTTCTCGCCATTAGCATCTTTACCTTCAATTAAGTCAGGCACCCATTCTTCTTCAGGAGCAACTCCTTTCTCTGTGTAGGTAGTATTACCTTTTTGACCACCACCCATTTGATATTTCATGTTAGCTCTAAGCTCATCAATAGCTTCATCTAGCTCTGCATTTATACCATAATATCCCTCAGTAGTAGTGCTAAAATACTGGTTGTCATTACCTATCATATACTCGAAATCGTCTTCGTCAAGCTTGGTTTTAGTATTTTTAATTAAGTAATCGTATACTACTGCTTCTGGATTCCCCATTTTTAATTAAAATTTAATATTAACAAATCTATCTTTAACTGCATTGAATAAGTTATCATCACTAAAATCCTGACCATTGTATGGCGCAAAAACACCATTAGCATCGGTTGATCCCATGCTTTGATATAAGGCTTCTGGTGAAGTTCCAGTTTTACCATCACTAAGGCTAGATATATAATCGTTTATAAAAGTTTCACCTTCAGGAGAACTGTAATAAGCACTTGTCTTATTAGGATCATAAACTTTTTTCTCAACAGTTTGAGCCACCATTTTTCCATTTTTATCTTGCTTCATTACAACCTTATTATTTGTATCCATTTTATTAAAACTTTTGTATGATGAAAAATTATTGTTCATATCGTCTTTTACTTGAGCTTGTAAAAAATCAATTATGTCATCGTCTTCTAGTTCTTGAACTTGTTTAAAAAATGGTTCACCATTAAGGCGTCTTGCTGCTAAGTCGGTCATATTAACTCCAGCACCTTTTGGTACGTAAGTTGGATTTCCTGGTGTTAGAGACGATTGTTCAAATTCTTGTATTTGGAAACCACCATTTGGAAGCATTGTTATAGCTGTGTTTTTCTTACCATCATCCCAACTACTATAAATATTTATTAATTCAGGATTAAATGACGATACTATAGCGTCTTGCTCATCTCTAGGTAGGCTTGATAATTCCATCCAGTCTCTATAACCAGCTGCTAAAACATCTAAGTCTCCTTTAAATTTTTTTGCTTTAAGAGTATATTCGTTAGTTACTTGCTGTATTTGTCTAGGAGTAGCGTCTTGACCAAGAGCTTCAATCGCAGCATCCATTTTATCTCTTAAAAGTTCAACATTTCTACCAACTTCATCTTCAAATGTTATTTGTTTTGCATTTGTGCCAAAACCACCCTGCTTATCTACGTTAGTAACATCATCAAATTCAGCTGATGTACTTGAGATGTTTGTTGTAGTCTTGTCAAAGTCTCGCATTCTACTAGCTTCTTCTTTTTGCTTTTTATCTAAATTAGCCTCAGCTTCTTTTCTAGACTTCACTCCTGCTGCAAGTATCTTACCACCTGCTCTATTTAAAGACTGGTTAAACTGAGTAATACCTCTTGCCATTTGATTTGGATCTATTTGTGCTACTCTTGGATTGTCGTATGCTCCCATATTATTTTTTAGTTTTTATTTATCAAAATCAATTTCTGTAAGTCCAGCACCTAAAGTTCCAGCGGAATCCACAGCTCCCGCCATACCAGCCATTAAAGCCGCGTCTCCTGAAGCTCTTAAATTTAAAGCCTTTTGATCTAGTCCATCAGCTAAACCAGCTGATCTATTCATAGCTGAAACTTCTCTATTTTCTTTTCTTCCATAAACATTAATCTCTTCGTTTATAGCTTGAGACTCTATTGCTTGTTTTTGTTGTTGAACTTGTTGTTCTCCTTGCAAGTATGCTTTTTGATTAGAAAGTTCTTGCTGTTCTATTATGCTAGCTGTCTGAGCTTTTGATTTACTAACAGCATTGGCAAGTTGAGTAGCTGCTCCAGCGCCTTGCCCAGATTGATTTAAAGCTTGTAAAGTATTAGCTAAACTAGCATCAGTTTCTTCCATCTTAAGATTAACACCAGCCATAGCTACACCCATATTAGCCATTGGATTAAAAACTTCGTCTTTCATGGCTCTTATGTCATCAGACTTATCAATAACATCTTGACGTTGAGCTTCAAGCATTCTTAATCTTTGAGCTTCTTTTTTTTGAGCTCTTTCTGCTTTCGCTGCTCCTCTTTTAGCTTGGTTGTTTTTATGAATACCCATCCCTAAACTGGAGATTATTCCAATTCCTCCAATAATTGCTGTTGCTATTCCTGACATATATTATTTTTATTGTTTAAATATTTTCTATATTTTTTTCCTGTAATGGAAAATAATCTTTTTTCTATAATATCCAAATCTCTACCATTGTCTGGATTTGAATGTATATTGACCCATACAGCATCTTCAATTACTTCTATGACTCTTTGTGTGCCTGGTTGTGATATAGTGTAATAAGGAGCTTTAAAATAGTTAATATCTTCAGCATCTGCTACATGAACAACACCATGCATTAAAAACCATGAGTGCAGTTCTTTATGCACTGCGCCCATTATTACAGTTCCTTTTTTAACATCCATTCTTCTCATGTAAACTCCATTTGTAAATTCGCTTATAACTTCTAAAGTTTCAGCTTCTCTAACTAGGTTTTCACCATCTCCAATTATGTTAACACCATCAGCATGTTTTAACAAAAGTTCTGATAAGTTTTCTATAGTTTTTTTTCTATTTTTTATTAAATTAGATTTCATTTATTAATGTTATTAAATTATCAAAATAATTAACTAATATTTCTTCATTGATTTTTATATCTCTTAAAGCTATAAATTTATTATCTTCAAAATAAACGTTAGCATCTTCAGAGTGGTTAACGTATCTACCTAGTTCAGTTTTACATTCATCTATTATAACCTCTCCTATTATCTCGTCCTCTTTATAACATATACTAGTAAAAGATCCTATACCTTCTATTTTAGAATTTCTTAGTTTTATTTCATCATATTTAAATTTAACACAATGACTATTTACTATTTCATCTAAAAATCTTTGTTCAGTAAAGTTCACTAGCTTTAAATAATTCTCATAGCTTTCTATCATGGCATAGATGATACAACGAATTTTGAACTAACTGAAAATAATTCTTTAACACCACCAGCGTCTGTAGAAGAATCTATCGACATTCTAACATTCACTAAGTAACCTTTTACACCGCTAACTTGATTTCCATATATAACCTCACCAGGTCTAGGCTCACTGTCACTAACTAAATTAGCTACATAATAATTTTCTTTTCTATCAAATCCTATTCTAAATATTGGATTAGTCAACGTAGCTGGAAACATAGATCCTGCAGAGTCGTACTGTCCTTCAACATAACTTTTTATACTTTTAGTAGAGTCTCTAAACTGAAGCTCATTACCTACAACAACACCGCTGTTGTCTCTAATTCTGTCAAATCCTTGAAAGTCAGAAGTGTAACTGTCAACTTCCCAGCCATTGCTACCTTCGTAAGATATTGTTTGAAAATTCTTAACGACAGATGGATTAGGATTAAAAATAAAATCTACAAAAGACTCAGCTGGAGTTTCTGCTCCGTAGAATTTACCTCTAGTATTTGGTGATTCGTCATAATGTTGGTATATTTCAGAGTCTATAAACGAATAAAATTTATTTTTCAAGCTGCCCATGGTGTTTGGTTTGTAGCTATAAAAACTAGTCCAACCAAGTATGGACTCATCAAAACCTAAAGTAGAGAAGGTGCTTGGTTCAGTAGATATTGTTCTAGGTTTAGTTTGTAAAGACAAAGTGTAAGCACTTTGATGAGCATCCCAAGCTCCATACACTTTACCTCTAGCATAAGTAACAAATAACGCTTTTGAAAAAGAACCCTCAGGCCCAAAACCGTAATCAGGCTCAATACTAATCTTTATAGTTGTTCCAAGATCTTCTACCTTAGTAACTATAGATCCAGTTGCTATATTAGAAGAGCCATTAAATAACTCTAAAGAAGCTCCTAATTCTATTTGTTTACCAAAATTTTCGTTAAAATCCTGTAAAGTAAAATCACTTTGAACCCCGATCGGTGAAGGAATTAAAGCTGTAAATTCTTTTGAAATCTCTTGCCTAGTAAAATCATCGCTTATAGTAGATAAAGTGTCTCTAAAGAAGTCTTTCATACCATAAGATGATATTTCAGTTATACCATCTCTTGAAAGTCTAACTATAGACGCTCTATCTCTGTCTGAGAAATATTTTCTATACCCATAGAAAGCAAAAGATTCAGGATTCCTGCTTATTCCATATTCTCCTAAGTACCCAACAGGTTGTCCTAAAAAATTATTATTACCGTCTTGAGATCCTTGATCTCCGGAGTATATTGCATTTTTATTTATAAGAACTTTACTAACTTTGTTTTCTTGAAAAACATTTAAATTAGTGTCTTCAGTATATAGTCTTTGTATAGACCCATTTATTGGATCTAAATCTTTTATTATAGGATCAGCTATTGAAAAAACATTTGTTTGGTTAAAACCAGTTCTAGTATTTAAAAGGCCAGAATATATTAAACTATGCTTTCTATTTGTAGAGCTTTTGTTTTCATTAACAATATAAGCCCTAACCCCTAAGCTTAATTGAGGATTATTAAATCCTCCTTTTATTCTAGTTTCCTCTAAATAAAAATTCTGAAAACCCTGAGGATTATTAGATCCAGTATTAGGCTGGGTCTGAAGATTTCCTCTACCCGTTGGTATAGCTGTTGGAAACGCGGGGTATCCAGCAGTTAAACCTAACCACGGTATTCCAGGCCAAAAACTCAACATAGGGGTAAAGTCTTGCTGTGGTGGAGTAGCAGAACCTTGCTCATAAGCAAACGGGTTTCCAGTAATGATATTTTTAATCCAAAATGAATTAAAGTACTTTGTTTCTAAAGTGTATGACATATTATAAATATTACTTGTTTTTTATTAAACTTACTATGCGAATGTTATATTAGCTGAACATGCTGTATAAGTAAGCCCACCAGCGTCTGTTAACAGAAATTCAATAGTAAATGGTCCATATGTTTTTAGATCTTGCCCAGGAGAACCATCAACATTAGTACGTTGGTTGGCAGGAATAATATCAACATCGAAAAAAGCACCATTATTCATGCCTGAGTTTTGATTTACTGTTGGGGTTTTAATATCCATAGCTAAAGTAATGTTTTCTGCATCTTCACCAGTGTTAGCGTTTGATATAAGAGGAGTCATAGTAAGTCCTAAACCTACCTCATTATTAGCCACAGCCATAGAGACTGTATCCGTAGGCATACCGTTATAACCTATAATATTGCACAATGTTTTAAGTTGACTACTTTGTGAAAAAGCAGCAGTCATTTCCCAGTTTAAGTCACCACATGTTCCAGTTGTTTCTCCAGTTGTCAGTGCGCCAGATGAAATGTTTGCTATTATGCCTGGTTGTATAATATCCCCAATGTCAGCAGCTGTTAGTACTATTTCATATGTACCTGAACCACCATAACTAGTTCCCAAAAATTGTATTTTATCTCCAATGCTAAAACCACGTATATTACCTCCGTTGTATCTAACTTCTTCAATTACTCCATCACCTGTTATATTGTCAATAACAATTATCCAATTACCTATTGTTCCACCAACTGGATCGTAAGTTGGTTGAGTTCCGTTTCCTGTTCCATCAGCGTTTGCTAAATATATACCTGTAGTACAGTTTTGACTATTATTTGTCGTGGGTGGTATTATCCCACTAGCTGTACCAGTAGGATCGTTTGGTGCTACTGTTAACGCGCCAGTTTCTCTATCTCCAATAAAAGGAGCAGAATTACTCAAAGCCCACGTTGTGGAAGGCTGTGCTCCAATATAGTTCCAAGTGCCTAATTCTAAAACAGTATCAACATAAGTTCCGTCTGTTTGCCACGTAGCAGAGCGTGAATTAACATTTACTGAAAAAGAGTAAACATCTATAGTTCCTGAGTTAGCTCCATAAAAGTTAGTTGTATTAGTTAAAATATCGTAACCACCTGCACCGGCTGATCCCGCAGTTTGTACAAGTGAAAAATTATTAATTACACTTGTTCCTTGTCCGTCTTCTACACTTAATAAAGTAATTGTTGTGTCCGCAGTGTTAAGTTTAACACCTGCTGCCGTAGTTGCATAAAAAGGTCCTAAATAATTACCGCCACTTTTAATTATGCTAGTGCCAGACTTATAAGACTCTAATATCTCAACATTAAAACCTCCACCAATGTTTACTGAAAAGCCAGCTGGCAATATCAGTCCTTGCCCAGTTAGTATATCAGCATTTAATTTAGATATTATACCAGACGTTGTTGATTCCCAAAATATAGGTAATCTTGAAATAATAGGAGCTGTTTCATAGCAAGAAAAAACAGGTTGCATACCTTGAA
>Ga0209482_1001328_pt1 | contig 17301 bp, 13 predicted proteins | sample CoawatmetaG10DNA_FD_187512 | JGI IMG/M metagenome (GOLD analysis project Ga0209482, IMG submission 187512) | Marine microbial communities from the West Antarctic Peninsula - Coastal water metaG104-DNA (SPAdes) (version 2) | ecosystem: Environmental > Aquatic > Marine > Coastal ...
ACAATTGAGATTCCAATCGACGTTGAGATTGAACAAACCTCAACAGTTGTTACTACTCAAACAGCGGCAGGAAGCTAATAGTAAATAGTAAAATTAAAAAAAAACCTACTTATGTAGGTTTTTTTTGCTTAAAATTAATTCTACTTATAGTAATAACTTATCTCAATGGTTGCCTGCTGAGGATGAACTCTCTGAATAGACTTTATGGCCAGGCTTGATTCTGGATCAACCCAATAACTATTAACAAATGACCATTTAAAACCTGAGGTAGAAACTAGCTCTTCAAAGTGATAAGAATCATTAGAATTGGGTAATTGAGTAATTGTTGATGTTAGTTCTACAAATGCTCGCGGAGATTGAAGCATGAGCTGCCCATCTGAGATAGTTTGAGATGAAGATGACTCTAAAGAAAAATTATTAAAGCCAAATAACTCAAAATCAAAGGGGCTGCCAGATATTTTAATAATTTTTCCATTCACTGTTTGCAACTTCTCACCTGAAGAGGATATCCATGTAAAAATATCATTCTCTATTCCTGACAGGGTCATGATAGCTATTCCAGATCTGCCTATTTTTACTTTTGCAAATGAATACTCTTTAGCGGAAATATAAACGTCGTCTATGATAACGTCTGGCACACCAAAAGTAGCTGTTCTAATCATTGGAACAAGTTGGGAGTAAGATATGTAATTGCATGATGTTAATGATGCAATAATCAAAAAAAGTAAGCTTTTATTCTTAGTCATATATGTCGTCCCAGTCTCTATCAAGATTAACTTTTTGTGCTTGCTCAGTGATACCCCATAAGTGATGAGAATGAACTAAAGGGGCAGCTCCATCGCGAGTTAGTGGTTTTAGTCCAAATCCACTTGTTCCTTTAGAGTATTGCTGAAAGAAAATATCTACTGGTATATAAAAGTAGAATCCCTTATCGAAGCTTCCTTCACCAAATTCTGCCTTAGAGATATCAGTTACAGAAAAAAAGGCTCCTATCCTTAAACCACTTTTAAAACGTCTAGAAAAATCAAAATTAACCCCTGAATCCTCTGCTAAAAATCTGCCAGCCTTAAGCGCAATAATAACTTTAGAGATCGGCTCTTTGTAGAATAGGTTTATGTGGCCTGTGGTAGTCTCGTAATCAATAAATTTAAACATTTGATCGTAGTCTCTTTGCTTAACCCTCCAAAGCTCAGCTCCAACACCATAATTACTTCCAAATGGCCTGTATAAAATTTCACCACCGACACCTCCAAACATCTCCTCTAAAATACCCATAGAAAGTTTGGCATATACATTGCTCGTTGGTGTCATAAAATAATTTAGTTGTATTCTATGAATACCGAAAGCACTACTTTGCTTTAGATACTGAACTATTTCTGTTCTTACATGAGGAATAATACTATCAGAAGCCAGTTTCAAGTCATCAAACCCATCAATTATGCCTGCGGATGCTGTAGAGACTAAAGTAAGATTTTTGGTGAAGATAGCTTCTGAATTCCAAGCTAATCTTAGATCACCGAAGTAGAAGCCGTCTGGACCACCAACTTGAGATCTAATAGACGGAGAAAGTTTCCAGAATAATGCTGGATATTGAGACTTCGGGCTAAACTCGTAATTTTCCGGCTCATACTTGAATGGCAATACCTCTGAAGTCCTTTTGACTAATTTATAGTGATTATTCTCCTCCTGATCATGGAACTGCTTTCTATCTATCTTAATAGAATGCATTCCAATTCCTCCATTAATATTAGAAATTTTAAAGTAGTTAATATTATCAGGAACTATTTCATCCAGGACTTTAGCAACTCTTCCTGTGGAGAGAATAAAACTCTTGTATTTATCTTGTGAATACACAACCTCTAAGGTGTCCCCTTCTATATGGGCATTTTGTAAGGCTAATTTTCTTCTGCCTAGTTCCTGCAAAGAAGTTAGAAAGACATATCTCTGCTCACGTGCATTGAGTTTCTTTAAGACTTCAGCATTCTTAACTTTAGTATGCAGATCATTCTTTTTGAATAATGGAGTTTTTTTACCAAGCGAAGCCTGAATTGAAAATCCAAAGTTAATGGTATTACCTTTGATTTGACTAAGAGTTAAATGAATATTATTGTTAACAGGATAGACAATACCAAAATTAAATTTAGATTCTTGCCTTCTAACTGGTGCAAAAGCTAAGTTAAACGAGGATCTGCCCAGAGGAAATCCTTCCTGCTCGTAATCATTGCCATCATATTCAACTTTTACCCTTAAACCTTTCATGTTTGGAAGAACTAATTCTACTCCTCCAAAGATTCCAGCATTGCCTCTAAAAAAATAGCCCGTATTAAACTCTCCCCCCTTAGTTCCAGAAAGATTGGTTCTAGACGCAAGACTATCGCTGATTTTTGCCAAAGGATTTCCAATACTATTATTAGACATAATTCCCCAGCCAACACCTAAAGTAACATCAAGATTATTAATTCTTTTTGAGCCGACAATAAATTCTGAAGAGAAAACACCAGTTCCAGCTAAATCTCTTGCGCCGACTGAAATTTCTGGAATATATGCTGATTCAGTAAAAAGCCTAAATTTGACATCAAAGCCTTTGTCTTTATATGTTTGGTCTCCACTAAAGCTAGGAGAGTTACTATAAAGAGCATTATTAATATCAGTATATTGATATGACGCTTCAAACCATGAAAAGGGATAAGCAACGATCGAACCGCGAAGATAAGGATCAAATTTTGCCCAGGAAAATGCTAGGGTACCAGCTTCATGCATTCTTGCACTAGGCATTTGAATTAAACCAACACCTCCATAGTTACTAAAACTCTCACTACTATGGTTAGGATACTTGTAATCATATATTCCACCATAAGAGAATATAGAGATTAGTAGGGAGGCTGAAATACCAAAAGATTTTATTAAACGTGGAATCAAATCAACCCTCGCCTTTGATCATTAAAAAACTAGTTATTAATGCTATTTAATGATGCCAATGAGAGTGCCAAGCTACTTAATATTGGTGATAGAGTAGCCGCATACATCACGCCCTCTAATTTACCAACATCTCTTGGAGCATAAATAATTGATCCTGGATATATGTCAATAGAGCCCCTGGACCATCCCATAAGACCAGCAGAATAGACATGAGACCGGCCATCAGGATCTATAACAATCAGCTCCTTGTTAGCCGTTTTCTTAAGCCCACCAGCCAAACGAAGATAGTTCTTTAATGATAAATCAGAAGAATAAGTCGTGTTTATGGGATTTTTAAATTCACCAAAAAGATAGACAACTTTCTCAAGTTCTGGAATAACAATTTTATCATTATCTGCTAAAACTAAATCCATACCTGGATTACTTCGAAGAAATTCTGTGTTGAAGTTTGCAATCACTCGTCCTGAGTATTGCTTTGATTTCAGCTCTTCCATTATCATTTCTAAAGCAGTTGTACTTATGGTGGTATTAGGCCTTCCTATATTGCCAACAATATAATTTAGAGTATCTGTATAGTTAATTTCTGCATATAATTTTTCTTTTTCTAGCGCATCTGTTCTAAATAAAGCACCTCCATAAATGTAAGCGCCAGCTTTATACCCACCTGCCCTTTTAATTACACTCGATAAAGTCTCACCTTGAAGAAAGTAGTACTTACCTGGTCTTTTAACTTTTCCAATAATTTCTACTTGCTGCATAGGTTCTTTTACATTTGAAAAAGATGGAGCTTGGATTGAGTCTCTAGGCAAAACTTTAAATTCATTAATCTGATCAACCGGAACTTTTATTATTTCTGTGCTATTAAGATCTACTCTATTAACTAACACACTATTGAAACCTATAAAGCTTTCCGAAAACCCTCCAGCAAAATCAATCATCTCCGCTATGGTTTGATTAGGAAGAGCTTCATAAATTGCACTATTATTAACACCCCCGGAAACTGGAATATTGAGTGAGCTTGGGGAAACAAAAATTGAATCTCCCGATCTCAAGGTAAAGGTTGAATCAAATTTACCAAAAATAAAAATATCATATAAATCAACTGTATGGATTACATTACCACCTCTTCGTAGTTCAATTTTTCTAAAAGATCCATTGTCTGCAATTCCACCCGCAACATTCAAGGCAGAGAGGATACTGGAGCCTCCGCTAATAGTATAAATACCAGGGCTTTCAATTCCTCCAAGCATTAATATCTGAACATCTCTTAGTTTAGAAAGGCTAAGAAAATGCGTTATTCCAAGCGAAGTAGTTTGGATTAAATTAGAGACGGCAGATTCAACCATTATCAAAGATTGTCCAGCAACATTCAATTTCCCAATTTTAGGAATAATCAGAGAGCCATCCCTTTGAACTGTTAATTCATGGTTATCACTACTTTTACCAGATAATTCGAGATTAAAAGAATCTCCAACATCAACAATATAATCACTGCTCAGATTTGGCATATTAATCGGCATAAAGCTTGATTGAATCGAACTAAAGAAAGAATCTCCAAACCTTTGGAGTCCCATCATTGAGGATTTATCGCCTTGATTCATTTTCTCTTCAAGTGCTTCTAATTGTCTAGATAAAGTAGATAAAATTTCCTTATTTTTTTTAGTAGAGGTATCTGCTCTAAATAATTTTTCGATTTCATTGTCTGCTTGACTATTCTGGTCTTCCATCTGACCCCTTACTGAGTCAGGAAGACTCTCAAGAAATTGGTCAGACATGCCTCCCTCTTGAGAAAATATGTTAGAACTAAATATAGAAAAAAATACTATAAAAATTGCTGAATATATATATTGAGTGGATAAAAATTCTTTAGTATACATAGGATATTTATAAATAATTGTCGAATAATTATATATTAATTTTTAAGGAAAATTCTGCTTTTAAAGGTTCTAAATTTTAAAAGATAGTAAGAAGGATGGGAATCATCTACTGGTCAGTTATATAGATATCTCTGGAGAATACTTTATCCTTAACATCTTCAAGTTGATCATCTATTCTGTTGGCAACAATTATGTCTGACTTGATTTTAAAATTAGTAATATCTTTGGAAACCTCTAAATCTAGGTATCTCTCATCAGTGATGTTTGGCTCATATATAATTACCTGAAAGCCTCTGCTATTTAGCCCTTTCATCACATCTATTATAGATGCTGATCTAAAATTATCAGAGCCATGTTTCATTGCTAGTCTATAAATACCAATAATCTCAGGTTTAAGAAGTGCAATACTATTTATAATAAAGTCTTTTCTAGCGTCATTTGATTCAATAATTGCTTGGATAAGATTTTGTGGAATATTTTTATAATTTGATCTGAGTTGCCGAGCATCCTTTGGCAGGCAGTATCCACCATATCCAAAAGATGGATTATTATAATATTTACCTATTCTTGGATCACAAGAGACCCCTTCTATGATATTTTTTGTATCTAGGTCGTGTGACATAGCATAGCTATCAAGTTCATTAAAATATGCAACTCTCATTGCAAGGTATGTGTTTGAGAATAGTTTCACTGCTTCTGCCTCACCAGAGCTCATAAATATTATAGGTGTATTTGGTTGCTGTGAAAGATTTCCTAGAATTGCAGCAAACTCTTTTGCCTGATTTGAGTCACTACCTAATAAGATTCGTGAAGGATACAAATTATCATGTAACGCATGCCCTTCTCTAAGAAATTCAGGGGAAAAAATAATTTGATCAGACTTATGTTTTTTTTGCATAGAGTCAGTAAAACCAATTGGAACAGTTGATTTGATAACAATTAGGGCGTTAGATTGATTATATTGATGAATTTCATCAATGATCTGCTCAATACCTTCTGTATTAAATTGATCAATGGAAGAGTCAAAGTTAGTTGGGATTGCAATGAGAATAATCTCACTCTTGCTAAGAGCACTCTTAGTATCGGTTGTAGCATGCAAGTTCAATGATTGAGTGCTTAAAAAAAGTTCTATATCAATGTCTTCAACTGTAGATATATTGCTGTTAATTAAGGAAACTTTCTTATTGTCAATCTCAAGAATAGTGACTTGATGATCTTCAGAAAGGAGTGCTGCTAAGGACATTCCAACATAGCCGGCACCAACTACTGTAATTTTTTTTGATTTGCTCAAAGATTATTTATTTTGTTGCTCATTTTTTTAATTATGAACTTAGTAGCAGGAATTTCAAAGTGTTCAGCCTTTTAAAGTATAGGACGGGCCGTTGAAAATTATAATTAAGTTTCATGACGAATATTGGTAATTTTAGAAATAGCTTCTGGCACCTTTACTTTCCAGTTAGATGGCTCTAACCCAACCGCGTTACAGATTTTTGAGGAGTCTAGAACAGAAAATAGCGGCCTCGGGGCGGCTACTTTATAGTTTTTAGATAAAATAGGTTTTAAATCTGGGATTTTAAAAGATGGGTCTATTGTTTGCATTGCATCAAATATCTCTGCAGCAAAAGTGAACCATGAGCATGGCTCTAAACCTCCGTAATGATATATACCCTCTAAAAATTTGTTATCCTGTTGGATAAAACAAATTTTAGCAATAACCTTTGCTATATCTCCGGTATAAGTTGGAGATCCAATTTGATCAGAGACTATAGAGATTTCTGATTTTTCCCTTCCCAAGCGCAGCATCGTTTTAAGAAAATTACTCCCATACTCCCCATAAACCCATGAGGTTCTTAATATTAAATAAGATTTCGCAAACTCTTGTATAGCATTTTCACCTGTGACTTTGGATAAACCATATATATTTTTAGGATTCGCTAAATCCTCGGGCATATAGGGTCTGTTTGAGAGGCCATCAAAAACATAATCTGTTGAAAGATGGATAAAGGGGATACTCATCTGATCACAGCACTTAGCTAAATTCTCAGGCCCAATTGCATTAATTTGAAAGGCTAATTCTTTGTTAGATTCAGCTAAATCAACATTAGTAAAGCCAGAAACATTGATCACAATTCTAGGACGCAAGGATTCAAGAGTCCTGGCAAGCATTGATTGATCAGAAATATCAAGATCATCTTTGCTTAAGGCTACGTAATTAATTTGCAAAAGAGTGAAATGTTCTTGCAGGGATTTACCTAGTTGGCCAGCAGCCCCAATAATTAAAATCTGCATTAACCAAACTGAGCTTGGAATGATTCTGCAGCATCATCTTTGGAAGAAATAATAAAATTGATTCCGCTTGGCCAATCAATTTGAAGTAAAGGATCATTCCAGTGAATACAACCCTCATCATTAGCATCATAGTAATCCGTACATTTATATTCAAAATCAACAACCTCACTGGTTGAAAGGAAGCCATGAGCAAAGCCTGGTGGAATCCATGCCTGCATTTTATTATCAGCACTTAGGTTAAAGCTATCCCATTGACCAAAAGTGGCTGAATTAGTTCTAAGATCAACTGCAACATCTAATACTGAACCTCGGACTACTCTAACCAACTTCCCTTGGGGTTTATTTTTTTGAAAATGCAGCCCTCTTAAACAATGCTGATAAGATTGCGAATGATTATCTTGAACAAATTGTATATCTTGGCCTAGGTAATCAGAGTAGCGCTGTAGCTGAAAAGTCTCTAAAAAAAATCCCCTTTCATCCTCAAAGACCACTGGATCAATGAGAAAACAATCCTGAAGTTTTGTTTCTAAAATTTTCATAAAAGGTTTTGTCCAACTTTTTTTAGATACTCTCCATAACCAGTTTTTTGTAAACTGTGAGCTTGAGACATTAACGATTCAATATCTATCCATTCGTTGCGATAAGCAATCTCCTCAAGACAAGCAACTTTAAATCCCTGCCCAGATTCAATGGTTTGAACAAATTGACTGGCCTCAAGCAGAGAGTCATGAGTTCCTGTATCAAGCCATGTAAAGCCTCTACCAAGCAAAATGGTATTCAATGTTCCTAATTCTAGATAGGCCGTATTTACATCTGTAATCTCTAATTCTCCTCTAGGAGATGGCTTCAGATTCCCAGCAATCTCTATAACATTATTGTCATAAAAATATAGCCCTGTTACCGCATAGTTAGATTTTGGAATTTTTGGCTTTTCTTCGATGCTAATAACGTTCATATGCTCATTAAACTCTACCACTCCAAACCTTTCAGGATCTGGTACATGGTAACTAAAAATAGTGCCGCCTTGATTCTCAGTAACAGCTTGAAATAATTTATCTGAAAAATGCTGCCCATAAAATATATTGTCTCCCAAGACAAGAGAAACATTATCTTGGCCAATAAAATTTTTGCCAATTAAAAAGGCTTGAGCTAGACCATCTGGGCTTGGCTGAATCTCATAGGAAATTGATATTCCGAATTGACTTCCATCCCCCAATAGCTTTTCATAAGAGCTAATATCTTCAGGGGTTGAAATGATTAGGATATCTCTTATACCAGAAAGCATATGAACTGAAAGAGAGTAATAAATCATAGGCTTGTCATATATTGGAAGTAATTGCTTGGATACGCCCAATGTAATTGGATGCAGTCTTGTACCAGAACCTCCCGCTAAGACTATTCCTTTAAATTTCTTTGTCATAATTTGCAATTATAGATTGGTATAGGTTTATAAACTAATGTTAGTTATCTAGACCAATTCTATTGAGAGAATAATCTCCTGATAGTACCCGATCAGACCATATCTTGTTATCAAGATACCATTGAACAGTCTTGCGAATACCTGTCTCAAATGTCTCAACAGGCAACCAATCTAGTTCACGTTTAATTTTGGAGGCATCAATTGCATATCGAACATCATGACCTGGTCTATCTTTTACAAATGTAATGAGGTCTTTGTATTGCTTGATTTTATTTGATTTTTTTAAGGGGGCTAGTTCTTCCATCAAATCACAAATAGATTCGACAACCTCTAGGTTAGTTTTCTCATTATAGCCGCCGATATTATATGTTTCATTGCGCTTTCCACTCGTTAAGACTGCATATAAAGCCTTTGCATGATCTTCAACATATAGCCAATCACGAATTTGCTGACCATCTCCGTATATTGGAATTGATTTACCATTTATTGCATTAAGAATTACATGTGGAATTAACTTTTCTGGAAAATGAAAAGGTCCGTAATTATTAGAGCAGTTTGTAATTAGGACTGGAAGATCATGAGTTCTTCCCCAAGCTCGTACCAAATGATCTGAACTAGCCTTTGAGGCAGAATATGGAGAGCTGGGCGAGTAAGGAGTATCTTCTGTAAATAAGTCACTGGTACCCTTTAAATCCCCAAAGACCTCATCAGTTGAAACATGATGAAAACAAAAATTGCTCTTTATAGATGCAGGAGCATTGCGCAAGTATACTCTTGAGGTTTCTAATAAATTAAATGTGCCTAAAATATTCGTTGTAATAAATTCACCAGGGCTTTCTATGGAGCGATCAACATGACTCTCAGCTGCAAGATGCATTAATGCATCAGGTTGATGTTTTGCAAAAATATTTTGCATAGATAATGAATCGCAAATATCTTCCTCTTCAAAAAAGTATCTCTTCGAGGGTGTCACCAACTGCAGTGAATCTAAATTCCCTGCATATGTAAGCTTATCAACATTAACTATTGAGTGATTAGTATTACTTAATATATGTCGAATTACTGCACTACCGATAAACCCAGCTCCACCAGTAATTAAAAATTTCATATTTGCTCCTTTATTAGCAGTAATTTTTATCTAAAATATTTGTCTACTATTATATCAAGAGATATTGGATATCAATCTCTCATACCCATCTAAATGTTTTTGAATAATTATAGCTTCGTCAAACTTCTTTTCTGCCAAGTCTCGGCCTTCTCGACCCATGCTAATAATTTTTTCTGGGTCTTCAATTAAGTGCTGGATGGCATTTGCTAGTAAATCAGAATTTTTTGGCGGCACAAGAATGCCGGTTATATTGTTAATAATTGCATCTCGACACCCTGGAACATCAGTAGTAATAATAGCGCGGCCCTTTGCGGCAGCTTCCATCAATACTTTAGGGAATCCCTCTCTATAAGAAGGTAAAACAACAATAGAGGACTGAGCAAGAGTTTTGCACATATTATCCCTAAAACCCCAATACTCGATTATTCCTTCTGAAATCCAGCTATCAAGATCTTTTTTAGAAATACTTGAAGGATTGTCGTAATCAATATTTCCAGCTAATACAAAGGTAACTTTAACATTTCTAACTTTTAAAATACGGGCAGCCTCAACAAACTCAAGAATGCCTTTATCTTTCAACAATCTTGCTGGCAATAAAGCTATCAGATTTTTTGTGGATGGTTGCTCATAATAAAAAGTATTGATATTCGCCCCTGATCCACCAATTAAGCTAATATTCTTGTCAGAAAGCTTTGTATAGCTAGTAATAATTTTTTTATCATCTTCATTCTGAAAAATTACTATAATATTTTTATGCGCCAACGCCAATCTATATAAGAATTGGACTATTGACCTTCTAATTAGCGCAAGAATTCCTTGATCTAAGAAAATATATCCTAATCCTGAGATTGCAGAAACAACTGCAGGTACTTTAAATATTCTAGCTGCGATTCCACCCACAAGAACAGGTTTGATGGTTACAAGATGAACAATATCTGGCTTGAGGTGTTGAAAAATTTTTTTTAACTTTAAAAAAAAAGAAAAAAGACTAAACACACTTAAGCTACTTCGAGATATTGGAAGATTATGTACAATCAGTCCAGCCTCTTCTAACTGTTCTTTATGGTTACTAAGGTGAGTTGCAATATGCACTTCATATCCTTGATTAATTGCCTCGATGGCAAGAGGTAACCTATGAGAAATAAAAAACCAATCGACATTCACAACATAAAGGAGTTTTTTTTTCATTTAGCTGAGGGGTTCGTTCTACTGTTGTGCGATATGACATAAAAAGCTGAGATAACTAACAAACCTAAACCTGGAATATGATGTCGTGCCGCGCTCCCCCAATTCACTGTTCCCAAGGCCCACATGGTTTCTAAAACTAAGAATAAAAGAAATAAAACTAGCCCGAGTGTCCTGTATTCTCTTGACACAGTTAAAATATTTTTCATGACAATAATTATCAAAGAAAATCGAATAAGATTTTCAAAAAATAGTGCTAGATCAAATAATGTAGATATATTCCATGGAAAGGGCTCCAAAAAGTATTGAAAAACTGCTATTGGTATGTAGACCAATAAATCAAGAAATGAATTTAATTCTGGCTGAAAAGAATACATTGCTCGGGCCTCATTATGCCCGCTTCTATAATTTGCAACAGCTTGTGCAATTCCTTCAGAAAAATCGTATTTAACAATATCCATATACTGTGAAATACCTAAATATACTCCTGATATAACTATTGGAGCTAATACCAAGAATTTTGCGTAAGGGAACCGCTTGTTACCTTGAATGGAAATAAGATACCAAACTGTTCCTATCAAAATAATCGCATATGCACTAAGGCCTAAGTGAAGCGCACCCATGCAATAGCATGCAAAAATTAAGGAAGCCCAATATAAGAAATTTTTATTAATTGCAATTTTAATCATTGAATATATAGCTAGATTTATAAAGAGTAATTGATACACCTCTCTAAGAGTTATCGGTGTGAATAACACAGCAGAAGGCAGGAAAGTATAAATAATTAATGCTCTATTTCTTGATATTTGATCAACAGAGAGTGCACTCAGTATCTTATCCACAAGTATTCCTGACAATAACCACGCAATACATGAAAGTAAGCATCCTAGAAATAATGAGGGCTCAGCAATTTTATAAAATATTGCAAGAGCGTAGGCATAAACCCATCCAACTTCATTTTCTACTACTATTCCAGTAAATTTATCTGTAGCAATAGCAGTTGCAAGGAAGTGAAATCCTAAAGCATCTCCCTCCGCACCAAGGGTTGGTCCATAATATGAGTTCAAAAAAGCAATTATTATTCTTACAAATAACCCAAGTATTAATATGCGCATCTACTGATTCTCCAGCCAAGCTTGAAACATTAAGATGTTCCAAAGACGAGCGCTCCAATCAAACTCTCCGCTCAGATGTTCTGACCAGATCTTGTGAGTATATTCTGGACAAAAATTACCTTCCAGGATTAATCTATCTCTGCTCAAAAGCTCTTCAGCCCAATCTCGCAATGGGAGTCGGAGCCATTCCCCCAAAGGGATACCAAAACCGGATTTAGGACGCTCCAGCAGCTCTTTTGGAATTCTTTTATACAAAATTTCCTTTAGCAAGAGCTTACCTTGATTGCCTTTAACATTCATCTGAACTGGAATCCTCCAAGCCAGCTCAACAATTCTGTGATCAAGGAATGGTGCTCTAGTTTCCAAACTGTTTGCCATAGATGCTCTATCAACTTTACAGAGAATGTCATCTGGGAGATAGCTCACTGAATCACAAAACATCATTTGGTGAGCTTCGGATAATGAATTTAATTGCAAGGCTTCACCCAGTAATGGAGATAGGTTAGAGGTTAGATTTTTTGTATGATGATCAAGTAAGAAATTATTATTTGAGTAATTTCTTACGAGGTTTAAATATAAATCCTGTATCGAGGAAATATGTTGAATTGAATTAGCTAATTTATAAAGCTTTTCCCCAGGTCTAACAATAAAATTTTGTCCAAGAAATTTATCTATCGTTCCCTGCGAGTAAATAGTTAAGATTTTGGCAAGAGCTTGTCTTGCAAAAAGAGGCAAAACTTTTAATTTATTCCAGATAGATGGAGCCCAAAAATATCTATTATATCCTCCAAATATTTCGTCAGCTCCATCTCCTGATAATGCTACTGAAACCTTAGATTTAGCTATTTTAGAAATTAAATAGGTTGGGATTTGAGAAGAGTCTGCAAAAGGCTCATCATAAATTTCTGGCAATAGAGGAATTACATCTCTTGCCTGTGTTTCGTTAACATATATTTCTGTATGATCTGTCTTTAAATAGTTGGCAATCTTTTGAGCGTATGGAGCCTCATTAAAGCCATGCTCATCAAAGCCAACTGTAAAGGTCTTGATCGGTAAGGTTGATTGTTCCTGCATTAAAGACGAGATAATTGAGGAATCCACTCCCCCACTCAAGAATGTACCAACAGGAACATCAGCAAGCATCTGAAGCCCTACAGAATCCTGAAGAGCAGTCTCCATTGATAAAATTGCATCCTGCATATTATTAATAGGGTTTTTTTGACCTCTATCAATAACCTTTTCCAAGCTCCAGTAACATATTGATTCGACTTCTTGATTTTTTAATTTGTCTTGTTCAATGATAATGTAATGGCCGGGAGGTACCTTAAAAATTCCCTCATAAATACTTTGTGGTCCAGGTACATAACTAAACTGCAAAAAGTCTGCGAGAGCAGACGAAGAAATACAATTATTAAAGTGAGGATACTTTTTAATTGCTTTAAGCTCAGACCCAAATAAAAAATCATTATTTACCCAGCCATAATAAAGTGGTTTTTCTCCCATTCTATCCCTTCCAAGCATTAGTATTTTTTGCTCTTTATCCCACAAAGCAAAAGCAAACATTCCAACACATTTCTGTAAAGTTTGGTTGATACCAAGCTTCTCGAAAGCTGCTAATAATGTTTCTGTATCGGATTGGCCATTCCATAATAAAGAACCAAACTCTTTTTCTAGTGATTGCCTTATGGCTAAATGATTATATATTTCACCATTAAATGCTATGACGTATCTATTATTAGAGGAATGCATTGGCTGGTATCCAGCTTTAGATAATTCAATAATGGATAGTCTTTTATGGCCCAATGCAACACTACATTCCTGATTATGCCAAATCCCAGAATCGTCTGGGCCCCTATGGTTTAAAGAGGCTGTCATAGAATTAATAATCTCAGCAACATCGTCATTGCTTATAGGATGAGTTCTAATCAGCCCAGTAAAACCACACATTAATTTCTTCTCACTCCTTACAAATCAGAATCAAGTAATTCAAAAATTGCTCCGTCAAACCTTGCTACTGTTAGACGACCAGATGAAGGAATAAGAATTTTTTGAACAGCTTCGAGCTGAAACCCACTCTCTTTCATATCAATAATAGAGAGTTCTTCATCTATAGATCTCCCTTCAAAAAGACCTGCAATTATAAAATTTCTTTTACATTTATTTGACTCCATAAATGGAGTTTTCGGATTAAAAGCCTTGTAACCGATATCTTTACTATACCAAATAGGTGTTGCTAAAGTGTTAGCAATAAACCAATGGGAGGATATGCCTGTGACACAATCATATTTTTTTAAAACAGTATTTAACTTAACAGATAATGCGTTATGAGAAAACGTTCTATTGGATTGAATAATTGAAAACTGATAAATGTTTAGAAGCATTAGAAAAATTCCTAAGACATTTAACAGAAATAATTTTTTAGAATACTGTTCTTCTATCTTACTCTCGATGAAAGAGAGCAAAAGAATAAAAGACATAATCGCAGGAATAATAAAACTGTATACCCTGCGATCAGATATATCTGCAGTAATGGTAAGAAAACAATATAGCAAGATCATAATTGCAGGAAATAAAAAATATATATAATCCTTGGGAGCGAGATTATCCAATTTAAGTTTATTTTTAATAGAAAAAAGTAGGAATGATCCGCTCAAAATGCCTAAAAATAAAATCATTTTTAAAGCAGTATCATAGCTATACACTAAAAAAAATAATGGTCTAAATTCTATAAAAGGGAAGTTATCATTTATCAGTGCTCCATGGGCTCCAAGTCCAGCTAAAAATACCTGTAATTCAGTTAAATTTAATAATAGGTAAATAACTAAAGGGGTCAGAAAAATGACAAGCCCTGTTAATGCAAAAATAATAGGTTTAATGTTCCTGGAAATCATCCAAAGTAAAATTAGCACTGCAAAATAACATCCAACAAAAATATATCCAGAGAGCTTTGTAGAGATTACAAGGGCTGCAGAGGCACCAGAGAAAAAGGATGCATAATTCTTACCATTTTTTTGTGGGATGCATAACAAAAGTATTGCCAAAAACTCAAAAAATATTTGAATACTTTGAGGTGTCGCCCATTGACCGTAACTGATTACTGTTGATGAGGTAATGAATAATATGGCAAAAATAAATTTATTTTTAAGAGAAATGAAATTTGTGAGGCAAATAATAAATACTACTAGGCTTGTAAAAAATATTGAGACACTTCTTGCAGTCAAGAGACTGTCGTCAAATAATATAAAAGAAAGATACAAGATTAATGTGTAAAGCGGCGCACCAATTTCTGCTTGATTTAACTGATCAATTCCATTGGAAATTGAGCCGGAATAAAGAAAATTTTTAGCACCATTTAGCCAATACCCCTCATCACCAAAATCTCCCCACCTTTTAAAAATTGAAGGGTCGCCTAATAAATCAATGGATAGGAAATAATATGCTGCAAAAAAAAATAATAAAGCAGTTACGAATCTTACAAGGAAAGGTTGGGAATCTAGCATTTTTTATAATTTCACCATTATAGTCATTTATCCTTATAACCAATAACACACCAATAAGGCTCCTCAGGCGAAAATTCAATATTATGAAAGCCAGCATCCTCCATCATTAGCATAATTTGTGATTGACTGAATCTCTGCTCAAGAGGCGTGCCAAACCTATCCCGTGCATCTGTTCTCATTGTATATAAAGAATGATTTTGATAGAAAGCAAGAGGTATGCTGTTTGTAGAAATTCCAATGATTTTTAAGATTTTAGAGAGTTTCGCAAGCGGAAAATATATAAAAATTGCAATTAAATCAGTTATAGAATGCTTAATACCTGGTGGCAATGGATGAATTAAATTTCTAATAAAATTAGAAGCTTTCCAAATCAACTTAAATAGAATGTTCCTATTATCAAATGCATAATATAAATATAAAAGTAATGGAGCATTGGGCTTCAATAGCCTTGAGCATGATTTAATAGCTTCTGCAGTATCCGGTATATGATGCAACACACCCAATGAATATCCAAAATCTTGGCTAGCATCTGGTAATGCTACGTTATCAACAGATGCATGATGAAAAATAATGTTTTTATGATTAGGAAGAATTTTTTTTGCAACCTCCAAGGCGCTTGAGGGATCTATGCAATGTAACTGCCCAACCTTTGGAGCAACCCACTTAGCCCATCTGCCACTTCCGCAGCCCATATCAAAGCCAATGGGCTGGTCAGGCAATGCATTCCAATCAAAAATTGAAAAATATCCATTAAAGACTTTTTCTGCCTCCTCATCAGACATTCCCGTTTGGTCAAAGCGCCCCCATTCATCACCAAAGCTCTCTACAGTTTTAAGATCAATATTTTTAGGTTTCATCATCTTATTAATTTACGGTATTCTTAACATCGTATTTTACGGCATTTTGGATGACTTCAACTAAAATTGGTAAATTAGCTGATAAAGAATATTTTTTTTCTACTAGCGCCCTTCCATTAGATCCTAGTTTTTTTCTTAAGCTAGGATTTTCATAGAGTTGAGTTAAAGCACTGATCCATGAAGCAGTGTCATGAGCAAGAAACCCAACATTAGCATTCACTACATCTATATTTGCACCTACCTTTGATGCTACCACTGGTAGACCACAAGCCATATATTGCAGTAGCTTAAAAGCACATTTGCCTCTCGCCCAATCAGTGTCAGGTAATGGCATAATGCCGACGTCAAATTGATTAATTAAGCTTATTTCCTGATCTTCACTCCAAGGTAGTGACTGCACAGTAATATTTTCTATTTGAGGGGCGGAGCCTCCAATGACTAGCAAGAGGATAGGAATCTTTTTTCCTAATTCACTCAAAGGAATAATCATATCCTCAAGATATTCAGAGGTAGATGGAGATCCTATCCAGCCAATAGTAAAAATAGTACTTTTTGCGTCATGCCCGACATAGTATCTATCGGTATTAACAACCGTGGGAAAAAAATTAGTATTTTTATTTATTTTTTTTGCATATTGCATCAAATAATCATTTCCAGCATTTATAGCGACAGCCGATGAAAGGATAGAATCAAATTTATCTCCTAGAAAAAAATTAAGTTTTTTTAAACTTCCTTGCTTGTACCTTAAAAAAAAAGCATCGTCAAAATCATAAATATACGGTCTTCTCAAAAGCATTTTTTCTAAAAATGCTGGGATCATTGGCATTAACTCACAATGCAAGATAATTAGATCATAGTTATGTTTTGTTAAGAGCATATATACTCTTTTCCAAGCAAGTTTTATCAAAGAAAAGTATGAATTTTTCTTACCAGAAAATTGATTTTTTAAGTAATTATCATCAAGTAAATGATGAACTTCTAAACTGATATTGTGCTTATGAAGCCCGTCTTTATATTGAGCTAATCTGTAG
>Ga0209482_1001329_pt1 | contig 17296 bp, 22 predicted proteins | sample CoawatmetaG10DNA_FD_187512 | JGI IMG/M metagenome (GOLD analysis project Ga0209482, IMG submission 187512) | Marine microbial communities from the West Antarctic Peninsula - Coastal water metaG104-DNA (SPAdes) (version 2) | ecosystem: Environmental > Aquatic > Marine > Coastal ...
CTTTGCTCTAATTGACAATGTCTTGTCAACTCAATCCAAGTCCACTCCTCAATGGGCTTGGCTTCATTCATCTTTACGAACTTTAAGAACTTTTTTAAGATCTCTTTTTTATTGGGCTTCTTAATTACGCAGCTCCTTCATAGTTAACGTTTACCATTCCTTTGGCTAGGAATTTTAAATAGTGTTTAACATCACCATTCTTAAAATCGATCATCACCAAAGTGTTTTTGATCTTTGCTTTTACCGGCCCATAACAATTCTTAACATAGGCAGCTAAAGTACCAATCTCTACAATGTGGGCCAATTCTCCCTCGTAGAAATAAAAGTTTTCATTGAGGTCAATTCCTTTTTCTTCAATGAAAGTGTCGAACCATTTGTTGAAAGCCATTTTCTCTATCTCCTTTTGTTATTAATTCCCTTACACTATTAATATAATACGCATGACGTTAAAAGTCAATAGCAATGATGAAATAAATCAATAAAGATTAAGCAGCTAGTTTAAGTTGGGCAAGATCTGTTTCTACATATAGATCACAGACCTTTAATTCATCCCAGGCTTTTCGGCTCATTTTAAACTTAACTGTGTGAACCAGGTTCATTACTCGAACCCATTTATATCCAACAACAGCCCAAACTAAAAAGCTTCCACAAATGGGAAGCTTTGGTTCAAATAATCGTACCTTGAAAAACTTTGCGGTTTTCCAAGCTCCTTTTGGTTTCCATTTTTTCATTACTTTCATTTAAGCTCCTTCATAATATTGATCTTCTGTGTAAATACCTACGCCAACTGGCTTGCCATGCAACATCATTTGGCCTTTGTTTATCTCAGAAATATCGTAGCTTACTGATCCTGGAAATTCATCCCAGGCAATAAACACTTTGCCAGGATTGATCTGAGTAATTACACCATAGCTTTGAGCTTCCATTGCTCCCCAAGCTCCAATCATTTTAGTACCTATTTTCATTGTATCTCCTTAGTTCCTGGTTTAGTTTTGCCTTCTGCAAGCTTCTTAGCTATCAGCTCAGCTATGAGCTTGTTTGTGGCTTCATCAGAGCCGGTAACAACAACGTTGTTATCGGCCCAAGTTGTTTTAAGTTCCTTGTCAGCCATTAATGACCCCAACCAGATGCTGTTTGGTAAACCGGATCACCACTCCATTTGCTTGCCCAGCTAAAACTATTGGGAGCAAATCCAGGGCCATTGCCATACTCTTTGATTTTAGCCTTGTAGATTACTCCGCCTTCTTTTTTACCTGGAACAACATAATCAGCACTACTGCCATTGCTATCTACAATTTCTGTTTTGACCTGGACATATTTCATGAAGCAGGGAGTAAAACCTACACATTTGTAAAAGTCTATGTTGGTCTGGTCATAACCCCAGCTACAACTGAAAATGTCACCCATTTTTACTTTGTTTTCCATGTTAGTAATTCTCCTTTAAAAAGTTTTTGATTAGAACCCAATGCTCTGGCGGTTTGATGTCTTTCATCTTTTTTACTGCCTGGACAAAAAGTATAAACTTCTCATCTTCAAAAGGTAATGCTGGATCTATTAACAGCTCACCGCAAATAGCTTCATATTTCATTACTGCGTTCATTGTCTCTCCTTTTGTTGTTAATAACCTTACATCTCTTATATAATACGCATGACGTTAAACGTCAAGGGGTATGATTAAATAAATATAAATTAAGTTTATTTTAATCATTAGCCTTGACTGAATGTTCCCAAAATAGTAGGGTTTTTATTAAGCTCAGAGGAGCTAACCGGATTAGGAACAATAGTATTAATCCAATCCTCTCAGTTCATTAAAATCCTTACAAATAGTCTAGCTTCTTCATGAGCTAGGCTATTACTTTAAAGGCGAAACTAAGCTGATGGCTAAACTAAGAGTAAATAAAACGCAGATGACTGAGATATGCGAAAGTATAGCTGAAGGTATTAGTTTGACCAGGATTTGCACCCAAAGTAAGCATTTACCTTCTTGGAGGACTGTTTTAAGGCATGTTCAAGAGAATGAAGAAGCTTACTCTTTATATAGACAAGCCAGAGTTCTTCAATGTGAAGTGATGCGAGATCAGATCATAGATCTAGTCGAAGCTCCGCTGCCTACCGATCCGAAGCTGGCAATGGCTGAGGTTCAGAGAAGAAGGCTGGAAGCCGATCATAAGGACAAGCACATTAGGCAGATGCAGAGTAGTGGACTAAGAGATAAGCCAGAAGATAAGGGAACAGCTCAAGGTCAGATTACGTTGAGTTGGCAGAATGGAACAGTAGAGACTGTGTAGTCATTGCTGTGATTTGTCTACAATCATGGCAGTATTCACGCACACGAGATTAATAATAGTAATGCAACACACAATCATTATCATTTAGAATTAATTACCTGGTTTCGTAATCAATAACGTAACCAATGAGCTGTGATCTATGCTGCAGTTAGAATCCATACGAGATTTGATAGCGTAAGATGGGGTGGCAAAAATATTTTTATACCCCCCATACCCCCAAAGCGATCGGGGCGCTTTTCTATACCATAATATATCCTTGCTTAGGAGTGTCTGACACATGAACATTGAGATACCTTACAAGCCAAGGCCTCTCCAAGCAAAGCTACACGCTGAGCTAGATAAGAAACGCTGGGGTGTAGTTGTGTGCCACAGACGATTTGGCAAGACTGTGATGGCTATAAACCATTTGCTGAGGGCAGCAATACTGAACACAAAGAACAACCCTAGATACGCTTATATAGCGCCAACTTATCGACAAGCTAAGATGGTTGCCTGGGCGTATTTGAAAGAGTTTGCTGAGAAAGTGCCTATGGTATCTTTCCATGAAACTGAGCTTAGATGTGATCTGCCGAATGGTGCAAGAATACAGCTTCTGGGTTCTGAAAATATTAATTCGCTGAGGGGAATTTACCTTGATGGATGCTGTATAGATGAAATGGCTGATATCCCGGAGAGTTTATTTCCTACAGTTTTAAGACCAGCTTTGTCTGATCGGAAGGGGTGGGCTTTTTTTATTGGAACGCCTAGAGGACATAACGCCTTTTATGATCTTTATGAAGCGGCTACGAATAGTGATGATTGGTTTACCAAGGTTTATAAGGCAAGTGAAACTGAGATTGTTGATGAGGAAGAATTAGAAGCGGCTGAATCTATGATGAGCGCTGACCAATACGCCCAGGAATTTGAATGTTCATGGGTGGCAAATGTACCAGGAACTATTTTTGGTAAGGAATTACAAGCGGCTCAAGAAGCTGGCAGGGTTGGAAACGTTCCATATGACCCAGCTCATAGAGTTGATACCTGGTGGGATCTAGGAATAGGGGATAGCACCGCTATTTGGTTTACCCAGAATGTAAGTAGGGCAGTTCATGTTATTGACTATTATGAAGCAAGGGGTGAGGGGCTTCCCCATTATGCGAAAATACTTGCAAATAAAGATTATGTTTATGGCACTCACAATGCGCCGCATGATATTGAAGTTAGGGAACTTGGAACTGGCAAAAGCCGCCGAGAGATTGCCTATGACCTTGGGATCAACTTTCGGGTTGTTCCAAAACTACCTATTGAAGATGGGATTCATGCTGCACAGATGCTTATATCACGCACTTGGTTTGACCAGGACAAATGTAAAGTCGGACTCGAAGCGCTTAGGCATTACCACAGAGCCTATAACGAAAGATTACGGACTTTTAGAGCCACTCCGGTACATGATTTCTCAAGTCATGCGGCGGATGCCTGGAGGTACTGTGGAGTTGGAATTAAAGAAAACAAAAGTTTCGAAAGGCCGCCGCAAGAAATAGCGGATAGTTCATATAATGTTTTTGGAGTTGCTGTCTAATGTCGTTTTTATCACCTAAAGTTCAAGCACCTCCTCCAGTTGAATCTGCACCGCCACCGCCACCAGTTGTAAAACCCAACACAACAATCCAGGCGGAATCCGATAGAAAAAGAACTGACCCTAAGAAAAAGTCTAGGAAGAAAACTATTTTAACTGGACCTACTGGAATGATTGAAGATGAAGAAATAACTTATAAATCTTTATTAGGATCTTGATAAATGGGAGCTGAAACAAGCGAACCAGGCAATCAAGATACTATTGACCAAATGGAAGAAGAAAACGCTATAGCTGGAATGACAGCGGCTCAAAGTCAAAATCAGATGTCTGAAGCTGGATTAGCTTCTGGCTTTGGTGATTACGCTGGTAGTTCAGCTTTGTCTACGCAAGAAAAAGGTCTTGGAAGTCTTACTGGTAGTCAATTGGTAGACGCTTTAATTCCTGGTGCTGGAGCGTTAAGCTTAATTTCTTCTTTGTCTGGTGCTTATATGCAGGAAAGTTTACAAAGAGGTGGCTCTCCGGTCTATGGTAGTCGTGGAACTGTTGAAGGTGTTGTAAACACAACCAATGCTTTTGGAACTGAGTTTACCACTTATAGCGGAAACCCAGACCTTGACCCAAATAAACAGCCAGATGACAATTCTAATGATGCTTCTTCTCAAGTGGCGAGAGTTAACACAAATGCAATAAAGAAAGTGGTAAAAGCTCCTACTGAAACAAGTGGCTCAAGCTATAACCCAAATGGAGTGGTTAACGCTAGTTCAGCTTCATCTTCAAAGAGAGCTAGTCGAAAAGGTACAATTTTAACAAGTCCGCAAGGCGATACAACTCAATTAACAACGATTTTAAAACCAGGACTTAAAGGAACTTTAGGATAAATGGCAGAGATTGATTCAACAGCTCACCTTCTTTTAAAAAGGTTAGGTGGTCTGGAAACCCAAAGAGCTACCTGGGAAAGTCATTGGCAAGAAATAGGTGACTATGTTGTTACCAGGAAAGCCGATATAACTAAGAAAAGATCCCCTGGTGATAAGAACACCGAGCTTATGTTTGACACAACAGCTCCATTAGCAGCAGAACTTTTAAGCGCTTCTCTTCATGGGATGCTTACAAATATGTCAACTAAATGGTTTTCTCTTAGGTTTAGAGATAGAGAGCTGGAATCTAGTGATGAAGCTAAGGAATGGTTAGGAACTGTTGAAGATGTTATGTACCAGGCGTTCGCTAGGTCTAACTTTGCTGAGCAAATCCATGAATTATACCATGATTTAATTACATTTGGTACTGGTGTTCTGTTTATAGAGCGTGATGATGACTTCCAAATTAGGTTTTCAGCCAGGCATATATCAGAATGTTACGTTTCAGAAGACGATAATGGCCGAGTTGATACAGTTTTTAGAAAATTTCAGATGCCAGCTAGGGCAGTTGTCAATAAATTTGGCGTGGAAAACATGTCACAGAAGATTTTAAAGAGGGAATCTGAAAATCCTTACGAAATGATTACGTTAATCCATGCTGTTTTTAAGAGGGATGATCGTGATATAACAAAAATAGACGCTGGTAATAAGCCAGTAGCATCCATTTATATAGACCCAGAAGGAAAAACTGTACTATCAGAAAGCGGATTTGATGAATTTCCTTACTGCGTACCCAGGTTTTTAAAGAGTTCTTATGAAGTTGGTTACGGAAGGTCACCTTCAATGGTGGCTTTGCCCGATATAAAAATGATTAACGTTATGAGTCAAACTACGATCCGAGCAGCGCAAAAGCAAGTTGATCCTCCCCTGCTTGTTCCGGATGATGGGTTTGTGCTGCCGGTTCGTACAGTTCCAGGTGGTCTAAATTTTTACAGATCGGGAACGAGGGATAGAATTGAGCCATTAAATATTGGCGCAAATAATGTTCTTGGTCTTAATATGGAAGAACAGCGTAGAAAAGCTATCCAAGCGGCTTTCTACGTTGACCAATTACTTCTTGGGCAAGGGCCACAAATGACAGCAACCGAGGTTGTTCAGAGGTCTGAAGAAAAGATGAGGATGCTTGGCCCAGTTTTGGGAAGGCTACAATTTGAACTATTACAACCACTTATAACCAGAACCTATAATTTACTTTCAAGACAAAAAGCATTTGATGCTGCTCCAGAATTTATGAGAAGTAGTGACATTGAAATTGAATACGTTTCACCATTGGCAAAAGCGCAGCGCCAGGGTGATGTCCAATCAATGATGAGATTTTTAGAAATGTTATCTCCATTTGCACAGATTGATCCTTCTATATTAGATCACTTGGATACAGATGGCATGGCTAAAGAAATGATTAAAGTTCTTTCTATCCCAGCTTCTGTGATTAAAGGTGATGAAGAAGTTGCCCAGGTAAGAAAACAAAGGCAGGAGCAACAACAGCAACAAGCTGAGCAGCAACAGATGATGCAGACTGCAGAAGCGGCTGGTAACGCAGCTCCTATGATGAAAGCTATCGAATAATGAACCAGGTCGATTTAAGGCAGTCTTATAAGAATATCTTAAAGTCGGATGATGGCGTGAAGGTTATGGCAGATCTAGAACGAAGGTATTTTATTAAAGGTACTACGTTTTCAAACGAGTCAAACGAAATGGCATACTGTGAAGGGCAGCGCACAGTAATTTTATTTTTACAATCCATGCTGCAGGATGAAGTTAAAAGAGAGGAAGTGGCGGAAATATGAGTGAAGCGCAGGTAGCGGATGCCCCGGTTGATGTCGGAGAAGCAACGTCTGTCGAGCCAGTTAAAGTTGATTGGCGCACAGAAATTCCAGAAGAAATTAGAGGGCATAAAAGCCTAGAAACAATTACTGATGTAGGACAATTAGCGAAATCCTTTGTCAACGCTCAATCTATGATTGGAGCTGACAAGGTAGCTATCCCTGGTAAATATGCGACTGATGATGATTGGGGCGTAGTTTATGATAAAATGGGAAGGCCTGCTGAAAGTTCTGGTTATGAACTTGAAAATAAAATAGCAGAAGGCCAAGCTGAAAATTCAGAAATGATAACTGGCTTTAAGGATATAGCCCATAAACTTGGATTGCAAACAAAGCAGGCACAAGGTTTATTGAATTGGTTTAACGAAACCACAGCTCAAGAACCTATAGATCCAAACGCTATGATAATAAAGCAACAACAGACAGTTGATGCCCTTAAAAAAGAAATGGGCGCTGCATTTGATGACAACATTGCCCTAGGTAATGGCATTTTATCAGAGTTTGGGCCAGATGATATCGTAACTTTAAAGATGGAAGATGGTTCTTTATTCGGAGATAACCCAGATGTTATAAGAATGATGTCTAAGTTAGGAAGATTCCTAAAAGAAAAGGTTGGAGAAGACACACTTGCTGGAACAAAGATGAGTGGTGCGCCAACAAATGAAGAATTAAACACAAAACTTAGAGAAATCAGAAGGCCAGATGGCCCTTTTTGGGATAAAAAACATCCAGAACATGACTGGTCTGTTCAAGAATCTCTTAGAATAGCGGAGCAATTAAGCAATGATTAGTGATGAAGATAAAGAATTTAGGCTAGAGGTTTTAAGATTAGTGCTTGAAACCGGATCTGGAAGGATAATTGATAATCCTTTGGAAAGAGCCGAAACGTATTTGAAGTGGTGTTCAACTGAAGATAAACCTGGGAAGGTCCTTCCATTGAAAACTGTAACAAAACCTAAGTCGGGATAAGCTAACGCCCTCGCATAATATTTACCCAGGTCTGCACTCTTGTAGGTAACCTTTTTTAATTAAATTTAAACTTTACAAAACGGAGAAGTGATATGAGTTCACAGATAACAACCGCTTTCGTAAATCAGTTCAGTTCTAACGTACAGCTTCTATCTCAGCAAAAAACAAGTTTGCTGCGTGGTGCTGTTTCAGAAGAATCAGTAACTGGTGAGAAGGCATTTTTCGATCAAATTGGTTCGCAAGCTGCGGTGAAACGTGCAAGCAGACACCAAGACACTTTAATCCAAGATACCCCACATAGTAGAAGGATGGTTTCCCTAGACACTTATGAGTGGGCAGATCTTATAGATGATGCTGATAAAGTAAGAATGTTAGCTGATCCAACTAGCGTCTACGCTCAAGCAGCGGCTGCTGCAATGGGAAGATCTATTGATGATGCAATCATTACAGCGGCAACTGGTACATCAAGAACTGGATCTTCTGGTTCTGGAACACAAGCTATGGTTGCTGGCAATATTATTGCTCATGGATCGGCTGATTTATCAGTAGCTAAGTTGATTGCTGCAAAGAAAATCTTAGATAATGGGTCTGTTGATCCTTCTATCCAAAGATATATTGCAGTTGCACCAGCTCAAGTTGAAGCTTTATTAGGAGTGACTTCAGTAACAAGTTCTGATTTCTCTAATATAAAAGCGCTTGTTCAAGGTGAAGTTGATACTTTCCTAGGATTTAAATTCATAATGTCTACAAGACTAGCTGTTGCTTCAAACATCAGAACTTGTTTTGCCTGGGCAGAAGATGGAATTAAACTTGGTGTAGGTAAAGACGTTATGGCAAAGATTGATGAGAGGGCAGATAAATCCTACTCAACCCAGGTCTTTTACTGCTCCACATTCGGAGCTACACGCATGGAAGAAGCTAAAGTGGTTTCTGTCCTTTGTGATGAATCAGCTTAGGAGGGCTTAGATATGACTACAAAAAACTCAACTCTCGTAGCGAACTATGAAGCTATCCCAGTCGTTATGAATGACGCTGCACTATTAAGCGGTGTTATTCGTATTGCTCAAGGTAACGTGGCTTTGGCTACTACTGATACTGGTAACGCAGATATTGTTATGCTTGCACCAATCCCAAGTAATGCTGTTGTGACTTCAATTAAAGTTGGATCAGATGGGCTAGGAGGAAGCTGTACTTATGATATCGGTATCTACACAGAAAAAGCCGCTATTAAGGACATAGACATCTATGCCACTTCTGTTGCGGATGGAGCTGCTATTGCAGAGCTACGTTATGAAGCTCTTGGCTTGGAAACAACTGGTCAAAAGCTACATATAACTGCTGGTGATGATGTTGATCCAGGTGGTTTCTACTACATTGCAGCAACTTTTGATGCCGCTGGTGGTGGTGCTGGTGATATGGCTTTCCTTATCGAGTACGTTGTAAACTAACAAAAAACTTGGACAGAGTAGAAATGCTCTGTCCTTTTTTATAGGAATTTATCATGCCTTCAGTTGTGGATATATGTAATAACGCTTTGGTTGATTTAGGCGCTAGTTCAATCGTTTCGTTAACAGAAGATAGTAAAGCAGCAAGGCTTTGCAATCAAAGGTATGACTCTATTAGAGATACTGTTTTTAGATTCCATCCCTGGAACTGTCTTATTAACAGAGCATCTTTAGCTGCTGATGCAGTTGCACCAGCTTTTGAATACACTTATCAATACACATTACCCACAGATCCTTATTGTTTAAGGGTTTTAACTTTAGAAACCGCTGACTTTCTTTTTAAAGTTGAAGGGCGGAAGATATTAACAAATGAATCCACAGTTAATTTAATTTATGTGGCTCGAATATTAGACACAAACCAATATGACTTCTCATTAATGGAAACTATATCAGCGGCTTTAGCGGCTTCTTTAGCTTATCCTTTAATTGGATCGATCAGCCTGGCAACGCAGATGAAAGCCAGCTACGAGAAAAAGTTAATTGAAGCTAGGTTTGTTGATGCGACAGAAGGAAGCCCTGGTAATATTATTACTGACACTCAAAACGCTGGTGTAGCAACAGCAACTTTTATTAATTCGAGGTTCTAATATGGCTAAGGCTAGTTATGCTTTTACCAACTTCACAGCAGGGCAGTTATCCCCCAGGCTGGATGGTAGAACTGACGTAACAAAATATTTTAATGGCTGCTCAAGGTTAGAGAACTTTGTTATTCATCCTCATGGGGGTGCATCAAGAAGGCCTGGTACTAAATTTATAGCGGCTGTTAAGACAGCGGCTAACGCAACAAGACTAATACCTTTTGAATTTTCAGTCACACAGACTTACGTTTTAGAATTTGGTAATACTTATTTTAGAATATATAAAGATGGTGGCCAGGTTACCTCTAGCGGATCTGCAGTAGAAGTAGCAACACCTTATGAAACCGCTGATTTAGCGGCTATCAAGTTTACACAAAGCGCAGATGTAATGTACCTGGTTCATCCAGATTATTCTCCTAGGGTAATTAATAGAACTAGTCACACATCTTGGACTATTGGCGAAGTCGATTTTAGGCGTGGTCCAATGCAAGATGAGAACTCAACTGCCATAACTCTAGTGAGTAATGCAAGAACTGGTAATGCAACAATCACAGCTTCAGCCAATTTATTTGTTGCTGGTGATGTTGGAAGGTTAATAAAGCTTCATGAAGGTTATGCTAAAATAGCTTCAGTTACAAATGCAACTACCGCAGTTGCTGCAGTAAAAGAAAACCAAGATGGCCGAGTTGAGCTGTTGCCAAGTTATGCAGTAGACACAATTGCATTTGCCGAAGGTGACCCAGGTGGCTCTGCCTTACAACATAACGATAGGATTACAGATAGCGCTGGTCAATTTGTTGTTCAAGGTTTTAAGGTTGGTCAAAATTTAACAATAACTGGAGCAGGCACATCTGGAAATAACGTAACAAATAAATTAATTGTCCAGGTAACCGCAGATACAATATTATTTGCTCCAAGCGTTGACCTTGCAAATGAAGCCGCTGGTGAAGATGTAACTATAGTCGCAGTCCTAGCTGCATCAACAAAGTGGTCATTTGGAGCGTTTTCAACAACAACTGGTTTTCCTGCCTGCGTTACATTTTTTGAAGAAAGATTAGTGTTTGCAAATACCGCAGCTCAACCGCAGACTATATTCTTTTCAGTAAGTGGAGATTTTACAGACTTTGCTGATGGGGTTAATAGTGGTGACTCTTTAACGTATACGATAGGATCTAATCAAGTTAATGTTATTCGATACCTGGTTGCAGCTAGAAGTTTAGTTGTTGGAACGTCTGGCGGAGAATATGTGGTTAGCGCTTCTGGATCTCCAGAGCCACTTAGCCCAACAAACACAGCTATTAAAAGGCAAACAACTTATGGATCGGCTGATATTCAACCAGTTCAAAGCGGCAATGTAACATTGTTTGTTCAAAGAGCTTTAAGAAAGATTAGAGAGCTGAGTTATAATTATGATGCTGATAGTTACACAGCGCCAGATATGACTGTGCTTGCAGAGAATATTACAGAAAGCGGAATAAAAGAATTTGCTTTGCAGCAAGAACCAGACAATGTGGTGTGGTGCGTATTAAATAATGGCAAGCTTGCCGGGATGACGTATAGACGAGAAGAACAAGTTGTTGCTTGGCATCTTCACACACTAGCAGGCCGATTTGGACAATGCACAGTTACTGTAAGTGATTACGCTAATTTAGTGGCTGGTACTACTTTGATCTTTACAAAGTCTGACGGAACAACTGTAACATTCACAAGCGAAGCTCCGGGTGCGGCTGATCCAACTATTACAAATGGATTTAGACCTAACACGAATAATAATACTACTGCGGACAAAATATTTACAGCAATAAACGCCCACGCTGATTTTACTGTAGCAAATCCTAGTGCAGCGGTTGTAACGATTAATGAAACTAACCATAATGGAACTGGCTTTTTAAAGTGTGTATCAACAGACACAACGAGATTAACGACAACAAATGAAGGGATAGCTGAGGTTGAAAGCTTAGCGATTGTTCCTGGTGATCTTGATGAAGACACAGTTTATATGATTGTTAAAAGAACAATTAATGGAGCAACCACTAGGTTTGTTGAATATTTTTCAACGTTTGATTTTGGTGATGATGTAACAAATGCTTTTTTTCTTGATAGCGCTTTAAGTTATACTGGAGCTGCGGCAACCGCTATGAGTGGTCTTAACCATTTAGAAGGTGAAACAGTTGGGATATTAGCTGATGGGTCAACTCATCCAGATAAATCTGTGGCTAGTGGAGCTTTAGCTTTAGCTAGAGCGTCTGTAAAAGTTCATATCGGATTAAAATATTCATCCCTTTTAAAAACAATGAGGATTGAAGCTGGAGGAACAGAAGGAACTTCCCAGGCAAAAACAAAAAGAATACATGATGTAACGCTACGCCTATTCAGATCGGTCGGAGCTAAAGTCGGAAGCCTGGAATCAGAGTTAGACCTTATTCATTTCAGAAGTTCTGCTGATAAAATGGACACAGCCCTAGCTTTGTTTAGTGGAGATAAGGAAGTTGAATTTAAGGGTGGTTACGATACGGATGGGTTTGTTGTGGTTAAGCAAGATCAGCCATTGCCGCTTACTATCTTGGCTATTTACCCAAGGTTAATAACGTTCGATCAATGATAATAATAGAATATAAGCCGGAACACGCCAGGGATATCTTGGCCGGTGACATGAATAAAGGTGCGCCAAAGCATATCGGGCAGTTCAGAGATTTTGCTGAGAGTATTAATAGACCAGGCACAAGTTTTACTGCAATCGATAATGGCTATCTTATAGCCTGCGCTGGGATAATACCTTTATGGAGTGGGGTTGGAGAAGCCTGGTTCTTAGGTTCTGAAAGATTACACGAATACACAAAGCCTATTATTAGAGCTGTTAAAAAAGATTTTAAAAGAATGATTGAGGAACACAACCTTATTAGAGTGCAAGCCGCAGTTCGCAAGGATTGGGATGAAGCGCAACGATTTGCAAAGTTTCTCGGTTTTAAAGACGAAGGTTTAATGGAAAAGTTTGGTCCAGATGGATCTGACTATTATAGAGTAGCAAGGATAACATAATGAGTATATATGTAGCAACAGCAAGTGCAGTTGTCGGAACTGTGATGCAAGCCTCAGCAGCTAAAGCAAAAGGTAAAAGCGATCAATTAGCCGCTAATTACAACGCTGATATAAACGATAGAAATGCAGACGCTGCAGATATTTCAGCAAGACAGCTTATCCAGGCTGAAGAATTGCAGATCATTAAGTTCCAAAATCAATATGAGGAGTTGTCTCAGCAGACTAATATGGCCAATAGCTATAATGGATGGCTTGCTGACTCTGGAACACCTTTAAAAATCGCCCTGGCAAATGCCCAGGAAGCTGATGAAGAAGTAAACATTAAACGATATAACGCCCAGGTTGGGAAGCAGCAGCTTGAAGAACAAGGTTTGCAGCAAACAATGCAGGGTAATTTAAATAGAATGTATGGGAGAGCTGCTAGACAAGCCGGGAACTATAAAGCCGCACAATCGTTGCTAAGTGGAATATCTACTGGCTCACAAATATATGCGACCGCTTAAATGAAAGTACCTACTTATCAAGCAAAAGGCGCTATTACCAAAGAGGTTGGCGCTATTCAAATGAGTGTCCAGGCTAACGCTGGTGCTTTAAGCCAGGGCATTTCAGCTTTTGGAGATCTTGGCGGACAAGTCGCAAAAGAAGGTTTTACCTGGTATCAACAAGAATTAAAGTCAAAGAGGGCTTCAGAACTTGCCAGCAAAACAAATCAGCTAACAACGTTTTTACAAAATGAACAAGTCCTAGCCAAAACAACCGCACTTACTGATCCAGCAAAAGCTATCACAGATTACGCTAACAATACAAAAGAGAAGAAATTTCTTCTCTCAAAGGATATTAAAGACCCCATTGTTAAGAAAAGGTTTTTATCATCCTCGACAACTGACATTTTAAATAAGCGAACTGCCATTTTACAAACCGCTAGAAACGCACAAATAGATCTTGGTAAAGCTCATATAATTGAACGAGCTTCACAGCTAGAAAACATTATTGCAACTGGTACTCTTCCTGAACAGATAAAAGCTAAAAATGAATTATTTGGGATTGAAGTTAAACCTGGGATGTTTACTGGAGGTCTATATGTTGAAGCGGCTAGTAGTGGATTTTTCACAAACGTTGACGCTACCAATAGATCCCTTACTTCAAAAGGCAATGTTGAATTGATTAAAGTAAGATCAGAAGTAAATGTTGCCGCTATTTCTGGCAAATCTGGTGATGCACTTGGGGTTCTAAATAAATTATTAGATCCAACACAATTTTCTAATCTAAGGCCAGTAGACCGAAATAATTTAATAAGGGAAACCAATTCCTTAGTGGGAACGTTGGAACGAAGGGCTATATCTTTAGACACAAGAAATGCAAAAAAAGCAAAAAAGATACTAACCGCCAAGCAAGATGCAACCTTTGTGGATGTCTTAACACAATTTATAAAGTCAAATGTTCCAGGATCTGATGTAACTACGCCCACAGCAGCCCAAATATTAACTTTATTTTCAGATACAGATATAGATGATAAGCAATTTAAAATTTTAAATGAAGCTATACTTGGCCAGGATGCGCCTATTTCTGACGCTAGTGTAGTTGCAGGGTTTTATGAGAGATTAGCGTTAGCTCAGAACAATGATGAAATCCAAGAGGTGATAGGTGATGTTATGAAAGTCATTGGGCCAAGTGGTTCAGTCGTTTTAACGGATGCTATTGGTATTATTAAAACTGCAAAGGGTTACACAAGTGGCAGCGCTGAAACAAAAGGTCTTGCAAGATACGCAACTATTTTAAAAACAGCCATAGGTGATACTCCTGGTGGTTTTACTATCTCTGGAATAAAGGAGCAAACCACTTCTGGCATGAGAAAAGCTGACGCTATGGCAACTTATTACGCCCTAGTTGGTGAAGGCGGCGATCCACAAGAAGTTTATAAAGAGATTGCTGGAATGTACGCATCAAACCTTGATAAAGAATTTGGCTATATTGCTCCAACAACTAGGCTTTTAAGCGAGGTTGGCAAACCAAACATTAGAGAATGGATTATGGAAGACGTTGATAAGGCCAAAGCATTTCTTAAAGCTAACCCAAGATCAACAAGAGACAATAAGCCAACGTTTACTCCGCTTGAGGTGGTCCTAGAAAAAGAAACGCTTAGCTTTATAGAAGGCTTGGTTAAGACAAAAATAGCCGCTTCCCAAGCTCTTACTATTACAAACAATGACAATGAACAACAAAATGGCGGTGTTGGTTGGGGTGAATGGGCTAAGAGTTTATTTAAGAATGACGATATAAGGAATCCACAATGAGTTATTTAGAAGATAAATGGCTTGAGGGTTATACTTTAGGCAAGCAGGATATTATACATAAAAAGTCCTGGGCAGAAAACGCACCCGCAGAAACTGACTCTGATTATTTATTTGACCAGGACAGAGCTGAAGTTGAAATAGATGTAAAAGAAGAAGATCTATATAGCGATACAAACTGGATTGTTAGCAGTAAACTAATTTATGATAAGTTTATAAGAAACAATGCCACTAACAAATCACAAAGCGCAGTCGGAACTGTAGGCCCAGATTCATATAAGAAGATGGCAAATAAGATGATGACTAGCAATGACGTTAAAGCTAGTTCTTTATTAGAAGACATCCCATTTGAGCAAATGAATGATGAGCAACGAAAGAAGTATGCTGAATTTGGCTTAGAGTTTATGGGCGCTTTTAATTATAATCTCCCAATGATGGGTATAAGGACATCTCAACTATCAGATATGGAGGATGATACTAAGTTTCGTTTTCTCCAAATGATGAAGACTTATGATGATAAAGAAATCACCTGGTCTGGAACTGGGCGCTTTTTTAAAAACATGCTTACCGATCCTACCACTTATATAGGACTTAGCACATTAGGCGTAGGTGTTATTGGAAGACATGGCGTTAAAGAAATGACTAAAAAAGGACTTATAGAAGCGTTTAAAGGTTCTATTAAAAGCACTACAGCTTTAGCCGCTTTTGAAGGTGGCACTTATTTTACTGCTGATGATGCTTTAAGGCAGTCGGTTAAGATCCAGGGTGATGAACAAACTGGGTTTGACTTTGGCCAATCTGCAATATCTTTTGGAACTGGAGCGCTTTTTGGCGGAGCTTTAGCCAAAGGTGCAAACTACCTTGCTGATATGGTTAGCCCAACTGAAAGATTTTTAAATAAAGTTTATAATAACGCTGAAGAAGCTCAAGTTGGATTGGTTAGCTTTTTAAAAGAAGCTACTGAAGGCCCATTAATTATCAATGACAAAGCTACTGTAACTGGAGCAACTACAGTTGACCCAGGAATAAAAACAAGAGAAAGCTCCAGAAGAAAAGTAGGCGCTAAAGGTTACACAGATCCAGACCAAGTAACTGATATTGTGCGGACTGGTGTTAACACCGACAGACCAGAAGATGCAGATGCAATAGTAAAAATGTTAAGTGAAACCTATGAGATAGTTGATGAAGGCTGGAAAGCTTATCCTGGTGGTTACTTTGATAGAAAAGTTATTGTAACGACTCCAGAAGGCAAAAGTGCTGAAGTTCAAATATGGTCACAAGAAATAGGTGCTGTCAAAGAGCAACTCTGGGATATTTACGATAAAGCCAGAGTTATAGAAAAAGATGATTCTAAAAAAAATGACTATCAAAATATGCTTAAAGAAAGCGAAACTATAGCAACTGCAGCACTTATAGCCGGAGCTGATATATGGCGGCCTATATACGATCAAATAAATTTAACTGTTCCAGGTTTATAATGTTTCCAATGTCTTCAAAATATGTTAGAAAGAGTTAAAATTGGCTATTCCAGACACAATCCCAAATGAGCAAACCATACTAAATGGTAATCCAGCAAAGATTTTAGATGGCTCTGAGTTCAACGAGAAGAACAATTTGCCAGGCGAAAACTTGCCTAAAGTGGAAAATAACGTTGTAGAAAACGAAGTTGTAGCTGAAACTAATAATGTTTCTTCAATCAATAGTTTTTTAGAAAACAATAAACCAGACCAGGAGTATGTCCAGGTTGCTAAATATTCTGGTTTGTCCAGCGTTGTTTCAGACATTATTTTCCCAGTTGTAACGTACCCATTAAAAAAAATAGAGGATATACTTAAAGCATCCCCGACTGTGTTTGGTAGGGCTGCAAAAAGAGAGACTGAATTAAGAAATAATGAAACCTTTATAGGTCCTCCGAGAGCTAATAATGATCCAACTATTTCTAGTTCTGTTAATTTAAAGGGTTCACAAAACTATTTTAATAGAACTGCTGACACAATAGATCTTAATTTATCGCAGATTATTCCAATCAAAGGATCTGACAATAAAGGTATACCGATAGCTAAGAACCTAATGGCGGAAGCTGCAATAGGGAATAGAGGAAAACGAGGGCCATTAAGCGTAATTGATAATGGTGATGGCACATATAAGTTAATGGATGGCAACGCAACTTATTTTGCAGCTAAGGATATGGAACTAGACTCATTACCAGTTAGGGTTTTGACTGAAGAACAATATATTAAAGAAGCTAGTGAATTAAAAATAAGAAAAGCCCAGGAAAAGGTAAACGCTGCCAATTTTAAAAAGAATGTAAAAAAACCTATAACGCTAGAA
>Ga0209482_1001330_pt1 | contig 17268 bp, 11 predicted proteins | sample CoawatmetaG10DNA_FD_187512 | JGI IMG/M metagenome (GOLD analysis project Ga0209482, IMG submission 187512) | Marine microbial communities from the West Antarctic Peninsula - Coastal water metaG104-DNA (SPAdes) (version 2) | ecosystem: Environmental > Aquatic > Marine > Coastal ...
GGATACGCTTATCAAAAATAATGATAAACAGAACCGATCAACAAAAGTAAAAGCTTCCATGATTAATATCAACCTTGCATTCTCTAGTTTCCCCAGTGTATCAGGAGATAGCATCATGCCAATTTCTTCATGGAAAAAAAACCGAAAAAATAAAGAATTAAATGATCATTTTCCAAAGAAGCAAAGTCCAAAATTGGCTCAGATGAATTTAAAAGACTTGGATTCTTTGTTTATTACAGCGCGTAAAAGAGGTTTAATTCTACAATGGGCGTTAACAAAAATCAGAACTTATAAGGTTAACATTTCAAGCAGTAAGTCTAAATTGGGGCGACTTAGATTCGAATCGGAGCGATATAAAATCGCCAAGTTTAAAAAATATAGTCAGGCTTTTGCTTGTATGGTTATGTTTTTGATAGGGGCACCGCTCGGTGCCATTATCAAAAAAGGAGGGTTAGGTTTTCCAGTAATTATTTCCATCTTTTTTTATATTTTTTATTATGTAGCCAGCATACTCAGTGAGAAGTGGGCCGTTGCTGGTTTTGTTAATGGAGCTTACTCTGTTTGGATGGCAGACTTGATCCTATTGCCCATCGGTCTGTTTTTTTTGAGACAAGCTAGGGTGGATGCGCGACTTTTCGATACTGATTATTATTCAGTTGTGATTGATAAGTTTAAACAACGCCTGTTAAAAAAATTAAAACATTAAAGAGTTTGTATTCAAATTTAGTATTGATTAAATTTGCGCGTTATTGAAACGTATTAATTCATAAAGTTAATTTTTAAGACATAAATGTATTTAACAGCAGAGAAAAAACAAGAGTTTTTCAAAACACATGGTAAGGGAACGCAAGACACTGGCGCATCGGAGTCTCAAATTGCTTTATTTACCTACCGCATTAACCACCTTACAGATCATTTGAAGGTGAATAAAAAAGATCACTCAACCCGCTTAGGGTTGTTGAAATTGGTAGGAAAGCGGAGGAGACTTCTCGACTTTCTCTACAAAAACGAAATTGAGCGATATCGTGCTATCATAGCCAAACTCAATCTAAGAAAGTAATTATATTTTAAGGGGGCTTTTTCAAGGTTCCCTTTTTTTTCAAATTTTGATTTAATAAAATTATGCTTCCATCATTCAAGCAAAAAACATTTTCATTACCTGATGGTACTTCTATCACCATCGAAACAGGTAAATTAGCTAAACAGGCAGACGGATCAGCCGTCGTAAAAGTGGGTGACATGATGTTGCTGGCTACCGTAGTATCCAAAAAAACCGCTGGAGACAATGTTGATTTTCTTCCATTATCGGTTGATTATCAAGAGAAATTCGCTGCGGCAGGTAAGATACCAGGGGGATTTCTTAAAAGAGAAAGTAGACTCTCTGATTATGAAATTCTAATATGTAGACTGGTCGACAGGGCTTTAAGACCTTTGTTCCCTGATGATTACCATGCAGATACGCAGGTGATGATCAGTCTTATTTCGGCAGATCCAAAGATCATGCCAATAGCCTATGCTGCCCTTGCAGCTTCTGCTGCATTGGCCGTGTCAGACATTCCTTTTAATGGACCTATTTCAGAAGCCAAGGTAGCTCAAGTAGCAGGTGCTTATGTAGTAAACCCTTCTGTAGAGCAAAGTGCGGAAGCCAAAATGGAGTTAATTGTAGCAGGTTCGGCTGACAATATCATGATGGTAGAAGGTGAGTGTAAAGAGGTTCAGGAAGCTGAAATGCTTGAAGCCATTAAAGTAGCGCATGAGGCGATCAAAATTCAATGTGCCGCCCAGATAGAGTTAGCTCAAGAGGTCGGTGCCACCGAAAAGCGTACTTACGATCATGAAAATCATGATTTGGCATTAAATGATATGATCAAGGCAGATTGCTATGACAAATGTTATGCAGTAGCTAAGGAAGGTATTGCCGACAAAGAAATTCGTAAAGAAAAATTTGGTGCCATCATTGATACATTTGTTGATGGATTAGGAGAGGATCATCAGTATGATCATTTTTTGATACGCAAATATTACCATGATGTCCAAAAAGATGCAATTAGAAATTGTGTGATGGATTCAAGTGTCAGATTAGATGGTAGGCAATTAGATGAAATTCGACCTATTTGGAGTGAAATAGATTACTTACCAGGTGCACATGGATCTGCAGTTTTTACGAGAGGTGAAACACAATCATTGACCTCCGTCACTTTAGGATCTAAAGTAGATGAGCAAATGATTGATGGTGCCATGCATTCCGGTTATAACAAATTCATACTCCACTACAACTTTCCAGGATTTTCTACTGGAGAAGTAAGACCCAATAGAGGTCCGGGAAGAAGAGAGGTAGGACATGGAAATTTAGCTATGAGAGCTTTAAAGCCCGTACTTCCTCCAGAAAGCCCTTACACCATAAGAATTGTTTCAGACATACTAGAATCTAATGGTTCTTCATCCATGGCTACTGTTTGCGCAGGTACACTGGCTTTGATGGACGCTGGAATTCAGATAACCAAACCCGTATCAGGTATTGCCATGGGAATGATTTCCGAAAAAGACGGTTCTCGTTATTCGGTACTTTCGGATATTTTAGGTGATGAAGATCACTTAGGGGATATGGACTTTAAGGTTACCGGTACGCGAGATGGAATCACTGCTTGTCAGATGGATATTAAAGTGGATGGTTTGTCGTATGATATTCTTGAAGAAGCTATGGAGCAAGCTAAGAAAGGAAGGCTGCATATTTTGGATAAGATTACAGACACTATTGAAGTGCCAAGGGCTGAAATGAAGCCAAATGCCCCAAGATTGATTTCTATTGTCATTGATAGAGATATGATTGGTGCCGTGATCGGGCCTGGAGGTAAAGTAGTTCAAGAAATTCAGCGTGAGACCGGTGCTACGGTGGTTATCGAGGAAACGCCCAAAGGAGGATTGGTGAATATTTTTGCAGTCAATAAAGATGTGTTAGATAAGGCGGCCAATTGGGTCAAAGGAATTGTCGCTATGCCTGAAGAGGGTGAAGTATATGAGGGTAAAGTTAAATCGATCATGCCATTTGGTGCTTTTATTGAATTCATGCCAGGCAAGGATGGTTTACTTCATATTTCTGAAGTGAAATGGGAAAGATTAGAGAAGATGGAAGGGGTAATGGAAGTAGGAGAAGAGGTGAAGGTAAAGCTTATAGAGATTGACAAAAAGACGGGTAAATATCGATTGTCAAGAAAAGTTTTATTACCTAAGCCTGAATAAATATGAGGAAGAAGCCCCTGGGGATATCTTCTTGCATGACGGAATACAACAAAAAAGGATCATCTTCAATGAAAGATGATCCTTTTTTGTTTGTTATGTTTACATCGCGCCATGACCTTGAACATCTCACTTAAAAGATATCCATTGATGTTTTAGGGTAGTGCTTACATAAAATTTACGTACAGATTCACTTGAATGAGCTGAACTTGTACTCATTATATAGGATCATTATGGTAGCTTTTAGACATTCATAAAGTAAAAGAAATAGATGGCTTATTGTATTAAGTATTTTAAACTCTCATGGATACTCTTATAACCTTGAAATGCTCATTTATTTAAAAATCAAATGGGTCACCGCTATGCGCGCACCAAATACATATCTGATATTCGTAACCTGGTCAATTTCCCACTATAATCTCTTTATTCCATGGCTTATAAGCTATGTTCATCTCTCCTTAGAGGTTATCTAAATTCATCAAAAGATATTAAGTATTTGATAGGAGTTGAAAACCTATTTTGATTTTATTGGATACCCTGTTCTCTATACACAAGCGTCTCCTCGACAGCAGCCAATGGTACTTAACAAATAAAAAACCTCATCAAGCGGCTTTCTTCATTTCGATTGATACAACTTTTGAATAATAATTTAATCATTAGTTTGCTTTAGGCAGTTTTATATATAATCTTTCGAGATTCCAAAAATTAATAGTTTATTAACCAACTAAAAATGCCCAAGTTCTTCCAATTCTAATTCCTATATTTTTTATTATCGGGTTCCTTCTTCGCAGCAGGACAAAACGTCACCGGAGTCTCCTCGACAGCTTCTGACGGCTCTTACAAAGTAGGAGATGTGATCCCAATCACTGTAGAGTTTAGTGAAGTAGTCAATGTCTCAGGTACTCCTCAACTTACTTTAGAAACTGGAAGTAGCGATGCGGTTGTTAATTACAGCAGCGGTACTGGAACTAATACCCTCACCTTTAATTATACTGTGGGCTCAGATCATAGTAGTTCAGATCTTGATTATGTAGCGACAAGTTCTTTGGCATTACCCGAACCCAATCCTGGTACTCCTGTTTATGAAGATACCGATGGATCTGCACATGGAGTAACCATCAGTGGTAATTATGCTTATATAGCAGATGAGACTTCTGGCCTTGCCATTATAGATATTTCAGATCCAACAAACCCGGGTACTCCAGTATATAAGGCAACAAGCTATAAGGCTAAAAGTGTTGCTGTAAGCGGTAATTATGCCTACGTTATTGATCAATTTTCAGGTCTGGCAATCATAGATATTTCAGATAAGGCAAATCCAGGCTCTCCTTCATATACTGCCACCAATGCAAATATGGGAACTGCGCTTGCTGTTGCTGTTAGTGGTAATTATGCATATGTAGCTGCTAGTTTTGCAGGTTTGGTAATTATAAATATTTCAGATCCAACGAGTCCCGGAACTCCTAATTGTTATGACACGAATGGAATGGCATTTGGAGTAACAGTAAGTGGTAATTATGTATATGTAGCGGATCGTGCTACAGGTCTTGCAATCTTTGATATTTCAAATCCAGCTAGTCCTGGCACTCCAATTTACGTAGATACCAATGGTGAAGCTAGAGGTGTTGCTATCAGTGGTAATTATGCTTATGTAGCAGATAAAGATGCAGGACTTGCTATTATTGACATTTCAGATCCAACAAGTCCAGGAACACCAGTATATGTAGATACCAACGGTGAGGCTAAAGGTATTGCTATCAGTGGTAATTATGCTTATGTAGCAGATAAAGATGCAGGACTTGCTATTATTGACATTTCAGATCCAACGAATCCTGGTAACCTTGTGTATAGAGATACCAATGATGAGGCAAAAAGAGTAACTATCAGCGGTAATTATGCTTATGTGGCTGATGGTACTTCAGGGTTAGCTATCATCCCTCTCAACGTCTCCAATATCACCGATGCTTCGGGTAGTGGAGCTACATTGACTTTACCCTCACCAGGAGCTACAAATTCTCTTGGAGCCAATAAAGCAATCCTCATAGACAATACCGACCCAACTGTATCAAACGTCACCTCGACAGCTGCAAATGGATCATATAAAGTAGGCAATGTGATTCCAATTACTGTAGAATTTAGCGAGGTAGTCAATGTCTCAGGTACTCCTCAACTTACTTTAGAGACTGGAAGCAGTGATGCTGTTGTGAATTATAGTAGTGGCACAGGGACTAATAGCCTCACCTTCAACTATACCGTGGCTTCAGATCATACCACTTCAGATCTAGATTATGTAGTAACGAATTCCTTACTATTACCTACACCCAATCCTGGTACACCTGTTTATAGAGATACCGATGGAGTTGCACATAGAGTCACCGTTAATGGTAATTATGCTTATGTAGGTGATGGATCTTCAGGTGTTGCCATCATAGATATTACCGATCCTACAAACCCTGGCACTCCCATATATAGAGATACTAATTTTCATGCATATGAAGTAGCTATCAGTGGTAATTATGCTTATGTGGCTGATGGATATTCAGGTCTTGCCATCATAGATATTTCCGATCCTACAAACCCGGGTACTTCTGTGTATAGAGATACCGATGCATATGCATGGGGAGTAACCGTTAGCGGAAATTATGCTTATTTGTCTGATGGATATTCAGGTCTTGCCATCATAGATATTACCGATCCTACAAACCCTGGCACTCCCATATATAGAGATACTAATGGAGCGGCATTAGGGGTAACTATCAGTGGTAATTACGCTTATCTGGCTGATAATGATTCAGGTCTTGCCATCATAGATATTACCGATCCTACAAATCCTGGCACTCCTGTGTATAGAGACATCAATGGAGATGCACTTAGAGTAGCTATCAGCGGTAATTATGCTTATTTAGCTAATAACGATTCAGGTCTAGCTATCATAGATATTTCCGATCCCACAAACCCTGGTACTCCTGTGTATAGAGATACCAATGGAGTTTCATATGGAGTAACTGTCAGTGGTAATTACGCTTATTTGGCTGATAATGATTCAGGTCTTGCCATCATAGATATTTCCAATCCTGCAAGTCCTGGCACTCCTGTGTATATAGATACCAATGGAGCGGCATTAGATGTAACTATCAGTGGTAATTACGCTTATGTGGGTAATGATATTGCGGGTCTTGCCATTATCCCTACTAATGCTGGTTCAATCAATGATATAGCAGGAAACGCTGCAACACTTGTGCTTGCCAGTCCTGGAGCGGCAAATTCTTTAGGAGCCAATAAAGCCATTGTAGTAGACAATACCGATCCCACTGTATCAAACGTCACCTCGACAGCTGCAAATGGATCATATAAAGTAGGGGATGTGATTCCAATCACTATAGAATTTAGCGAAGTAGTGAATGTCACAGGTACTCCTCAGCTCACGCTAGAAACTGGAAGCAGCGATGCTGTCGTGGATTACAGCAGTGGCACAGGAAGTAATACGCTCACCTTCAACTATACCGTCGCGTCAGATCATACCACTTCAGATCTAGATTATGTAACCACGAGTTCTTTTGCAATGAATAGCGGCACGATCAATGATGCAGCATTAAACGCTGCAACGCTTACTCTTGCCAGTCCAGGAGCTAGCGGATCTCTTGGAGCCAATAAAGCCATTGTAGTAGATGGCACTGTTCCAACTATGAGTATAACGGCTAACGAAGGTATTGATGGTTTCACTGCAGAGGATAGTACTTTATCACTGACTTTTGCCAGTAGTGAGGCTATCGCTGACTTTATCTTAGCAGACATTACTGTCACAGGAGGAACTATAAGTGCTTTGGTCGCCGTAAATGATTCTACCTATACAGCTACCTTCACTGCTTCAGGGGAGGGAGCTAAAACGATATTAGTGGCTGTAGGCGCTTATAAAGATGTTTTAGGAAATGAAAACATTGCTGCTGCGCAGTTCAATTGGACCTATGATGTAGATAATGCCCCTCAGATCTCCGATACGACATTTAGCCTGGCAGAAAACAGTCCCAATGGTACATTTTTTGGAACAATACAAGCCTCCGATGCTGATGGAGATACACTATCTTATACAGTCCTTAGTGGCAATACTGATCAAGCTTTTGGTTTGAATGCGAGTACAGGGGTATTGAGTGTTACAGACAGTACATCTTTGGATTATGAAACTACTCCGGTATTTAGTTTACTTGTGCAAGCATCTGATGGAGCCTTGAGTGATTCCGCTACAGTCATTATTAACTTAATTGATGTAGAAGAAAACGTCGCATCTACAATCACAGCAGCTACTTTACCCTGGCAGAAAATAGTTCTACTGGTACAGTCGTTGGAACAATAGGAGCCTCAGATACTGATGGAGATACATTGGCTTATGCAATCCTCACTGGCAATACTGATCAAGCTTTTGATTTGAATGTGAGTACAGGGGTATTGAGTGTTACAGACAGTACAGCTTTGGATTATGAAACTACTCCAGTATTTAGTTTACTTGTGCAAGCATCTGATGGAGCCTTGAGTGATTCCGCTACAGTTACTATTAACTTAATTGATGTAGAAAAAAACGTCGCACCTACAATCACAGTAGCTACTTTTATCCTGGCAGAAAACAGTCCCAATGGTACATTCGTTGGAACAATACAAGCCTCCGATGCTGATGGAGATACACTATCTTATACAATCCTTAGTGGCAATACTGATCAAGCTTTTGGTTTGAATGCGAGTACAGGGGTATTGAGTGTTACAGACAGTACAGCTTTGGATTATGAAACTGCTCCAGTATTTAGTTTACTTGTGCAAGCATCTGATGGAGCCTTGAGTGATTCCGCTACAGTGACTATTAACTTAATTGATGTAGATGAGGAGGAAGAGGAAGAAACTCTATCCCTAGCGGATGCCTCAGCGATGATCTACCCAAATCCCTCAAATGGCATCGTTAATATCAAGATGGCAGCCTTGAAAGAAGCTACGATCTATAACCTATCTGGTAAAAGAATCATGAGGTCTACCGATAATCGCATTGACGTCAGTACGCTCAGTGAAGGAGTGTATATCATCAAGCTAGAGAATAAGAGTGGTGATCGCTTCTCGACTAGGTTGATCAAGGAGTAGATATAAATTATTTTATTTATTTGGATACCGCGTACTGAAATGCTAATTTTTGTGCCAAAAAAAGTAGATTTTAGGAGGATCTAATAGCACACAAAATTATCGTGAAAGAACTTTTTTGATAGAAAAGGTGCTTTTTGATTTCAATCTAATTCATTAACTTTAAAGAAGGATACGTTGCATCTGTTAGGTTTTATAAGACCTAACTTAAAGTGATTATGGGTTAACAGCATATGAAAAAATCAAAATACTTTTTAGGTTTAATACTTGTAATTACACTTAGTTGCCAAGCACCATCTGTAGATGATAAACAGAAGTTAACGGACTTGATAGATACCTTTCAAGAACATAAGGGATTTGATAGAATACGTTATCCGCTGGGACTTTACACGCAAGCATATTATGCCCAAGAAGCTCAATTTGCTGATAGCTTAAAGCGTGAACTTGCTCAACTTTCTACTTTGAAATTTGATGAAAATGACCAAATTTCAGCTGCTTTACTCGCTTTTATCTTACAAGAAAAAATAGATTTTTACAGCTATGGGCGGTATTTAAATCCCATCCTATCAGATGCCGGATTTCACAGTAATCTTACTTACCAGGTAAAACCTTTAAATGATTTTGGACAAGTGAAGTCTTATTTAAATAAATTGAATGCCCTACCAGAATTTGTAGACCAGCATTTCATCAATTTACGAGTAGGTCTGGAAAAAGGGGTTTCGCAGCCTTTGGTCATTTTTAGGGGATATGAATCTACTTATGAGGATCATATCGTGTCATCATATGATCAGAGTTATTATTATGAACCCTTCAAAAAGCTACCCAAAGGGTTAACTGAAAACCAAAAAGATTCAGTTTTAGTTGCTGCAAAATTAGCGATTGAGACCCAGGTGATTCCACAATTTATAAGAATTAAAGATTTTTTTGAGTCCGTATATTTACCCAATACCAGAACAACTCTAGGTGTTTCTGAAATACCAAATGGCCTTGACTATTATCAGAATCGGATTGATTTTTATACCACGAGTACCGAGTATACTGCAGAGAGTATTCATCAAATAGGACTGAGTGAGGTCAGTAGAATCAGGACTCAGATGGAACAGGTTATCGAAAATTTAGAATTTAAAGGCAGTTTTGAAGACTTTTTGACTTTTCTGAGAACGGATAAGCAGTTTTATGCTACCACGCCTAAGGAATTATTGATTATTGCTCGTGACATGGCCAAACGAGTGGATGCTCAATTGCCTCGCTTTTTTAAGACGTTGCCACGCAAACCATATGGTGTAGCACCTGTCCCTGATGCCATTGCTCCAAAATATACGGGGGGAAGGTACGTAGGCACTGATGCCCAGAGTACGGAACCGGGATACTATTGGGTCAATACTTATAATTTACCTAGCAGAACACTCTATACGCTTCCTGCGCTTACCGTGCACGAAGCCGTTCCTGGACACCATTTGCAAGGGAGCTTAAATGCTGAGTTAGGAGAAAGTATACCCCAATTTAGGCGTGATTTATATCTTTCAGCTTATGGAGAGGGTTGGGGCTTATACAGTGAGTTTCTAGCCGAAGAGATGGGTATGTATACCACATTGTATGAGCAGTTCGGGAAGTTAACGTACGAAATGTGGCGGGCCTGCAGATTAGTCGTAGATACGGGTATTCACGCCAAAGGGTGGACCAGGGATCAAGTAGTTCATTTTATGTCGGTGAATACCGCGCTGTCGCTGCATGAGATCAATACGGAAACGGATCGATATATCTCGTGGCCAGGTCAGGCTTTATCTTACAAGATAGGTGAATTGAAAATACGAGAATTGCGTCAAAAAGCCGAAGAATCACTCGGAACTAAGTTTAATATTCGTGACTTTCATGAAGTCATTTTAGCACAAGGCACGGTCACCTTATCTATCATGGAGTTGAGGGTCAAGGCCTATATTGAAGCACAGAAGTTTAATTAATTGATTCCAAATTTCTTTCTTAAGTTAAGTATTTATTGTTAAGTCATCCTTTGATTTCTTCACTGAAATTTTACGAAATGTATTAAAAAATAAGGGGTAGGAGTATTCCCTATCTTATATTTGTGTTCAGAATTTGAAGTGCTTGCACTTCAGCATTTTTTTATAATGAATATATGAAGGAAGACCACACAACAAACGAGCATGTTCAAGTTTTGATTATTGGTTCAGGCCCTGCAGGGTATACTGCGGCCATTTATGCTGCTAGGGCAGGTTTAAAGCCAGTTTTGTACACGGGAGCTGAGCCAGGAGGACAATTAACCATCACTACAGATGTAGAAAATTATCCGGGTTACCCTGAGGGGGTGACTGGCCCTCAGATGATGGTTGAATTTCAAAAACAGGCAGAGCGTTTTGATACGGATGTTCGTTATGGAGTTGTAACCGCTGTAGATTTTTCTGGATGGCCCCATGAAGTGATCATTGATGGTAAGAAAAAAATGAAAGCTGATGCGGTCATTATATCTACTGGAGCTTCTGCTAAATGGCTAGGCTTAGCAGATGAAGCAAGGCTCAATGGGCAAGGTGTTTCTGCTTGTGCCGTTTGTGATGGCTTTTTCTTTAAAGGACAAGACGTTGCTGTGGTGGGTGCAGGGGATACGGCCGCTGAGGAAGCTTCTTATCTTTCTAAGTTGGCCAATAAGGTATATATGATTGTGAGAAGAGATGAGATGCGGGCTTCTAAAATTATGCAGCAGCGCGTATTCAATGCTAAAAATATTGAAATACTTTGGAATACCGAAACCGAAGGATTGATCGGAGAAAATCAAGTGGAAGGCGTCGCGGTTGTCAATAATAAAACAGGAGAAAAAAGAGTTTTAAATGCAACAGGTTTTTTTGTAGCCATTGGACACAAGCCCAATACGGGAATTTTTGAATCTGTGTTAGATCTTGATGAGAGTGGTTACATCATTACGACGCCTGGAAGCTCTAAAACTCAAATTGAGGGAGTTTTTGCTACGGGTGATGCCCAAGACAGAATCTACAGACAGGCGGTGACGGCAGCAGGAAGCGGCTGTATGGGGGCTTTAGATGCCGAAAGGTTCCTCGCTCAAAAAGAGGTAGAGTTGGCAGAAGTAACCCAATAATGGAGTCCATGAAATTGGACATATTGGCCATATCAGCACATCCCGATGACATAGAACTTTCTTGTAGTGGAACACTTATCGCACATAAGTCCCTGGGTTATACAATAGGAATATTAGATCTTACCGAAGGTGAGATGAGTACAAGAGGGACGCCTGAAATAAGGCAAAAAGAGTCCGTTGAAGCTTCTCAAATCATGGGAATTTCTATCCGTGAGAATTTGGGTTTGTCCGATGCTAAATTTGATTTAAGTTTCGAAAATCAAGCGCGTGTGATCAAGGTATTGCGTAAGTACCGACCCGAAATTATATTGGCCAATGCACCCTACGATCGGCATCCTGATCACGTACGTGCGTCACAACTGATCGAAGAAGCAGTCTTTAAATCGGGTTTGGTCAAAATAGAGACTGAGGATAATGGCGAAAGTCAATTGCCTTGGAGGCCCCAAAAAGTCTATCATTATATTCAAAGTGTTTCCTTAGAACCTGACTTTATATGTGATATATCGGCTCACATGGAGCAGAAGATGGCGGCCATCAGAGTTTTTAAATCTCAGTTTTTTGATCCAAAGAGCAACGAGCCTGATACTTATATTTCTAACCCGGATTTTTTGAAGCTCATCGAAGCGCGCTCACGTGAGTGGGGCCATCGCATTGGTGTTTCTTATGGTGAGGGATTTGTTCAACGGCAGTCTTTGGGAGTTAAAAGTTTATTCGATTTGGTCTGATGCATAGGTGGCATCTCATGACGAGGTTTATTGAATTAAATATAAAGTCTTAACGCCTACTTGTGCCCCCTCCCTAGTTGATGAATCCTCTCAGAGGGTCTTTTATTTTGAAATTTTAGTCCTTTACATAGACAGGTGAGGTGCTCGATTTAATTTTCGAATCTCGATGAGTTGATCTTGAGGTTTCAGGGTGTCGAAGGACGCTATTTTCCAATAATCCTTATTTAATTGACTCAGGCCTGCGTCAAGAGAGATGTTTGGATGAAAATGATCTCTCGAAAAATGAATCAATTTCAAGACCATGAAATAATCAAACCAATCATAAAATTGTTTGTAAAATGAGGTTAAATGGCTGCTATTTTTTAATAATTTATCAACTTTATGATAAAAGTCAATAGAGTTCAGAAATCCTTGAATGGCCTCAGGTAAACTGGGCGGTTTACCTTGAATGATTTGGGGTAAACCCATTATAAAGGTCTTAATATCTTCAAAAATCAAAGGATTGTAGGCGCTTAATATTTTCTCTTTATTTGTCTGATAACCAATAAGTGCCCTTCCCGTACCAAAGGGGACTCTATCCGAAATTCTAGCGGCAGGATAAACCAGGGCCTCATGGATTTCAGCAAAGCCAGGCTTGCGCACTATTTTATTGAGGAAATAGAAATCTTCACCCGCTTTTTTAGTATTCATTCCTCCGTGCTTGCAATAATGATCCGAGGTTATGGTAATACAGCTGCCCAATGTTTGATGAACGCTGGGATAACCTGAATAGCGCAGGCTATCGGTATAATACCTTAAACCCAATTCATAGGGAATGATACCACTTTCAAGGTCTAAAGGATGTTCATAACCTAAGATACCCGCATTCAAATTTTGATTTTTGTAGGCGCTGTAAATGGCAGCTAAATAAGTATCACTACACCGACAATCTCCATCGAAGCAGACGAGAATGCCCGATCGATTTAGCTTTTTGAACCAACGGGCCGCTTCGTCTAATCCGATTTTTCTGGCTAAACCCACACCTGCTTTTTTTTGAGGTAACCGAGTATTTACGACTTGAATCTTGATTTTATCCGTATTCTTAATCTCTTTTATTTCCTCATAAACCTGTTGGTTGAGCTTGAAATCATCTAAAGAACTCTGTTCGGGAGCATTAATTACCACTAGAAGGATCACTTGACAAGGGACTTCTCGACAAGCCAATATAGAATGTATTGCAGTACTTAGTTGGGGTTCTTTATAAGCTGGAATCACCACGACCATTTCTAAATCTGACAGGGGGCTGAAATGGGGGATTAAGGGTGTTTGCCAAGCATAGCGTTTAAAATAATAATCTTTACTCAAGGGGAAAGTCGTACCAAGGTCCATGCTGATTCAACTTGCTTGTAGAGGATCCGATCGTGTAATCTATTCACACCCCCTTGCCAGAATTCCATACTTTCAGGAACCAATCGGTAGCCTCCCCAAAAATCAGGAAAAGGAACTTCTCCTTCAGAAAATTGTTGCTTGAGCTCAGAGAGTCGGTTTTCCAAAACTTGCCTTGAATCAATGATACTACTTTGCTTACTTACCCACGCGCCCAATTGGCTACCATACGGTCTACTGAAAAAATAGGCTTTTGATTCTTCGACGGGAATCCGCTCGACTTTACCCGTTACGATCACTTGCCTTTCAAGAGCATACCAAGGAAAAAGGAGGGAAGCACTGGGATTGGTTGCTAAATGTTGTGCTTTTCTAGAAGTGTAATTTGTAAAAAAAACGAACCCGAGAGAATTAAAATACTTGAGTAATACGGTACGTTGCGTAGGTGTATTATGGATATCTACCGTGCTTAAAACCATGGCATTGGGTTCTAAAATAGTCGCCTTCAATGCTTGATCAAACCATTTTTGAAATTGTAAAATAGGTGATTTTTCTAAGGAATCAGCAGTAAGTTGTGCTTGAGCATATTCCTTTCTTAAATTTGATAAGTCATTCATAATATGATAAAAGGGCTTTTAATAAGTAGAATAAAATACCTTTCTTTGTTTAACTAAAAGGCTAAGTTAATTGAAGTACAGAATAGACCTAAAGATATTGAGCAGTAATGATTGGATCAACGCTGTTATTGCTGATTTTGATACGTTTTTAATGGATCACGCCAATTGTGAGCGAAAAGCGTCAGCCATGGCCATGAGTTTTGTCGCAAAATACCCGAATAGGAAAGAAATCCTCGGTGAACTGATAGATATCGGGATTGAAGAGCTAGAACATTTTAAAGAGGTACATCAAATCATGGAATCTCGGGGCATTATGTTGCCCCATGAGATAGGCCAGGATTTTTATGTCAAACGACTCATCGAAGGTTGTAGAAGTGGTCGAGATGAACGATTTATGGATCGGTTGCTATTGGCTTCTTTGGTAGAAACTCGAGGGGCGGAACGATTTAAATTGGTATATGAAAATGTAAATGAGGCAGATTTAAAATCTTTTTACCATAAGCTATGGGCTTCAGAGGCACGTCATGGAGAAGTTTTTGTTCGGATGTGTTTAAACTATTTTGACGAAAAGAGCGTCTATAAGAGACTAGGTGAAATGACAGATATTGAAGCTGAAATTTTACAATCTTTGCCAATTAAGGCAGCTTTGCATTGAAATAATGGATTATTTTGTTAACGATAATTTGATTGAACCTGGGCCTGGAGATTTATTAATTTCTGAACCCTACTTACCAGATCCAAACTTCGAGAGGACCGTTGTTTTGATTTGTGAGCATGATGAGAACGGTACAGTGGGATTTGTGCTCAATCGACGATCCAATAGTGTTTTTAGTGATGTAATTGTCGAGGCGGCTCATTTTGATGCTCCCTTGTATGTGGGTGGCCCAGTGCAACATGATACTTTGCACTTTGTACACAAGGATGTGCTTGAAATGGAATCAGGTCAATCTCTTGGAGAACGATTGGTTTGGGGCGGAGATTTCAATCGTTTATTAACTCGCATAGATACCCATCAAATAGATGAAAAAAATTACCGGTTTTTTGTGGGTTATTCGGGGTGGTCACCCGGACAATTAATGGAAGAATTGAAAACTAAATCTTGGATTGTTTACCAAAACAAGGATGAAAACCTCATTTTTGATTTTTCATCTCAAGATTTGTGGAAGAAAGTTTTAAGGGAAATGGGGGGAAAGTATAGGTTAATTTCGAATTATCCTGTCGATCCCAGATTAAATTAAGCGTAGATGCTTAAGTTTAAGTAAGATTAGGTTTGTGACTAGAAGATATGGATAAGGAGAAACCATTGCCGGAGAAAAAAGCTGAAAAGCAATTCACGGAAAGCGTTCAGCGAGATGCTGAATTATCAGGAGAAGATATGAAGGATACTAAAAACAAAGAATTGCGTGAAAAGGCTTCGGATATTTCCAAAGTTCAAGTGTCTAAAAAAGCAGCCATTAAGGTAGAAACGAGTGACGAAGATCAGGCGATGGGGTCATTAGCGGAAAAGCCTATTTTAAGCCCATCAGCACCCGTGCCTTCTCAGAAGGCGACTCAAGTAATAGCCACGCCAGAGAGCAAAGAAGAGGCCGTGCTTGCGTCTACCACCCCAGTTGAAAATAAGCCATCATTAAAAAAGGACGCCGAAGTTACGAAAGGACAAGAAGCAGAAGCAGAAACAGTTACTCCAAAAGTAGCGCCTCCTGAAACGACGGTCATTGAGGATTTTAGTCAATTTCCCAAAGAGAAATTAGTGGCGCACATAGCGGGTCTTCAAAAAGATACAGACCTTAAACAAATTGCTAATAGTCTTCGAAACTTGAAAACGAGATTCGATGAGCTTTTTGACGAATCAAAAGCCCTTGCTTTAGGTATTTTTCTTAAAGAAGAAGGCGCCGAGGCAGATGATTTCTTCTATAAGGGAGATGAAACAGATCAAAAATTTGAATCTATATATCATGATTTAAACAAAAGAAAGAATCAGCATTATGCTCAAATTCAGGATCAAAGAGAGGAGAATTATAAAAAGAAAAATCTGATTTTAGATCAATTACGGGACATCAGTAACAATAATTTTGATATTGATATTAAAGTTGTCAAAGGGCTGCAGCAGTCTTGGCAAGATATAGGTTCAGTTCCAGGGAATCAGCACAAACTTCTTTGGGCCAACTACAATGCCCTGCTAGATCGTTTTTATGATTCTCGAAGTATCTATTTTGAATTAAAAGATTTAGATAGAAAGAAAAATTTAATGGCTAAAACGGAGTTGTGTGAAAAGGCAGAAAAGCTTTCTTCTAAAGAGAACTCTAATGCTGCCATCAAAGAGCTCAATGAACTCCATGAGGAATATAAGAAAGTGGGGCCTGTGCCTAGAGATGAACAAGAAAATCTTTGGCAAAGATTCAAACTGGCTTCAGATAAGGTTTATGAGAAGAGAAAGGAGTTTATAGAAAGTTTTAAGAGCGTGCTTCTTGAAAATTTTGAGAAAAAAAAGGCCATCATGGCAGAAGTTCAGAAGTATGAAGATTTTGATTCTGAAAAAATCACAGATTGGAATAAGGCCGCAACGATATTAATGAACTTCCAAAAAGATTGGGAAGCGATTGGTGAAATGCCCCGGGAAAAATCAAAGGAGGCCAATAAGTCGTTTTGGGGAGCGTTTAAAAAATTCTTTTCGAAAAAACGCGCCTTTATTCAAGTGTTTGAGTCAGAAAAAGATGCAAATTTGATTACCAAAAGAAACCTGATTGAACAAGCACAGTCCCTAGTTGATTCTGGTGAGGATGGCGTTAAAATTTCAGAAGGATTGAAATCGCTGCAGCAAAATTGGCGTGAGATAGGTCCTGTGCCTAATAAATACAGGAATAAAATTTATGATCAATTTAAGGGAATTTGTGATGTATTTTTTGATGAAAAAAGGTCAGCATACAAAGTTCAAAACGAAGATTTTGAGGAAAATTTAAAAAAGAAGGAAGCACTGATCGAACAATTGGGGGCATTAGCCAAATCTTCAAAAATTGATTTTGATGAAATTTTCGTTTTAGTGGATGCTTATATGGCCATTGGCTTTGTGCCAAGAAATGACATTAAAAAAATAAATGGGCTT
>Ga0209482_1001332_pt1 | contig 17256 bp, 15 predicted proteins | sample CoawatmetaG10DNA_FD_187512 | JGI IMG/M metagenome (GOLD analysis project Ga0209482, IMG submission 187512) | Marine microbial communities from the West Antarctic Peninsula - Coastal water metaG104-DNA (SPAdes) (version 2) | ecosystem: Environmental > Aquatic > Marine > Coastal ...
AGATTAAATCATTCCTGCAAATATTTCCAAAGTCTATAAGTTATAAGTTATCTGGAAAAAGTAAACTCAATTTTGATAGACTTGATTTAGATATTGATTTTCTTAAATATCAAAAAATTTTAGAAGATCGTCAAAGAGGTTTAGATAATTTTATTTTGACGAACCCAAGAGAAGTGAATGCTAAGGTTAGGCATAAAGGTAATACATATAAAGTTGATATTCGCCTTAAAGGCGATCTTGCGGACCACTGGAAAAGTAAAAATAGAATGAGTTTTCGATTAAGTCTAAAAGGCGAAGGTTCAGTTCTAGGGTTTAAAAAATTCTCGATCCAAAAACCCAGAGCTAGACAATTTCCTTATGATAATATTTTTCAAGATTTAAATAGAAGTCTAGGAAATCTTGCGCCTATTCATAAATATGTTCATTTGTATGTTAATGGAGATAATTGGGGAATAATGGGGATTGAAGAGCATATTTCAAAAGAATTTCTTGAAAAGCAAGAAAGAAAAGAATCTATAGTAGTGAGATTTTCAGATGAAAATATATTTGCATATAAAAAATTAATAAATCCATATCCATTGTATCGTATATCTGACCCATCATTATTTTCACATTTATATGACAAAAAAAAATACCTTAAAGATAATTATTTTAGGTCAATTTATAGTTATATTGTTAAAAATAGGATGATGAATGAGACTTTTATATTTGATGTTGATTCGCTTGCTAAATCTTATATCTTAGCAACAGCATGGGGGAGTTGGCATACTTTAGCTAATAATAATAGTCGCTATTACTTTAATCCCTACACTTTAAAGCTTGAAACGATAACAACTGATCAATTAGCATATAAAGACAATACTTCCCATGCTGACTACCATAGTGCTCTTCCAAGACTTTATTCAGATATTATTTCTACAGAAGCGTTCAGGAAAAATGCTGTAACTAATTTAAATATAGTCAAAGAGTCTATATTAGATATTCAAAATGTTATCCAAAATATAACTTCAAATTTTCCAGTTGATACAAAGAAATCAGATGCAGTCATTAAGGAAAATTTAATGAGAATTGATTTTGATAAGAATAAATATTTATATCACCAAAATGATAATTTAGAAAAAAAAGAGCAGATTAATATTATTCTTCCAACTAAGCAGCAAGCATCAGGATTTTTTGATCATCTTCACTTAAAGCATTATATAAATGGTGATTTGGCGATATATAATCTTCTCCCAGATAGTGTTGCTATTAAAGGAGTCTACTTTAATGAGAAAAGCTTATTTGATAAAGAATTTATTATTCCAAGCTATATTTCTAATCCTGAGCCCACAATCTTAAAAACACCTTATTTAGAAATTCAAGACAGCATGTTCTCTGTTAACTCTGAATATCAAGGCTTTGAAAGAACTTCTAGAAATGAAGCATCACTATTGATCGATGATTTAATCAATCCTTTATTAATTGACACGGTAAGCAAATTCAACTTTATCAGTAAATTGAATGAAAATAAATATGAAATTAAGACAGGAAGTTGGGACGTTAATGAGCCAATTGTAATTTCTGGAGATTTAAAAATTCTTCCAGGCGCAACTTTAACTTTCTCTAAAGATTCATATCTTATTATTAAAGGTTCATTAACAGCAATTGGTTCTGACTCAAAACCAATCATTTTGAAAGCAAAATCAGATTCATGGAAAGGAATTTATGTCCTAAACTCTAGAAAAAAATCTTATATAGAAAATGCAATAATTTCTAATTTAAATGCTTTGGAAGATAAAATCCTTAAGTTGTCTGGAGGTATTACTTTTTACAAGGCTGACGTAGATTTTACGAATGTTAAGGTAATTGATATAAAGGCAGAAGATGCTATTAATATTATTGAATCATCTTTTAATTTAAATTATGTTGATATTGAAAATACTTTTTCTGATGGCCTAGATTCAGATTTTTCATCAGGAATAGTTACTAATTCAAATTTTTCAAGTATTGGGGGTGATGCTTTAGATTTTTCTGGAAGCGAGATCTTAATTGAAAGAAACACGGTGATCGATGTTCGAGATAAAGCAATATCTGCAGGTGAAAAGAGTACTATAAGTATATATGATAGTACTTTTGATAATATCAATATAGGTATTGCTTCGAAAGACGCAAGTGATGTTAAAGTTTATAATACTAGCATACTGAATTATGGTCTATATGCTGCAATGACGTATCAAAAAAAAGACTTTTATAATATGCCATCACTCTACATGTTTAATTGTATTACTTCGCCTGGTGTAGCTTATTTAAGACAGGCAGGATCGATGATGACTATTGATAGTTTAAAAATTCCAGAATCAGAAATAAGTTTGCAGGATTTAAATATTTATTAAAATTAACTAATGAAAAGTAATTATAAATATGTTGTTTTTTTTGTAGTTGGTTTTTTAATTGGAGCTTTCTGGTATAGACTTCAATTATTCCCAATTCCTCAAATGAAGCACTTTAAATCTCATAGAACATCTGCATCACAATATTTCTCTGGAGATTCTATATTTTATGATAGGAGTTATTTTGATGAATCTGGTAATATAAATCTAAATAAAATGTTTCTGATTAAGTTAACTAGACATAGAAATTTTGAAGACTTAATTGTAATTAACGCAAAAGTTCCTTTAACAGTTTATAGAATTATATCTAAAATGAATGAAAATAATTTTTTGCATCAATATGAATTAACAAATATTAAAGTTAGTGTCATAGGAGATAGCTCCTCTCATGAAGAGGTTATTAAAAAGTACTTTCTTCCTGGAGTAATTAAGCTTTCACCCGGAAAAGGACTCTCATCTACTCCAATTCTAATTTCACATTCATTAGGTGAGAAAAAGCAGGATGAGGTTTTTGAGATTTTAGAGTCTTTTTATAGTTTTAAAGATTAAACTTAAACTTAAACTTAAACATGGCAGATTTATTAAATAAAATTAGTATTTATGAGAATGAGTTGATATTGGAAAATTAAATGAAAAATATTGATAAACAAGTTGTTGATAATTTTCCACTTAATGACTATAAAGCTAAGGACTTCTACTTTATGAAAACAGATGCTCTAGATAGATTTGGAACTAGACTGGAAAAAAGATTCAGTAAAGATGAAATAACTAAAATGCTTGAGGATGCGGGCTTTAAAGATATTAATTTTTCTAATAAAATGCCAATGTGGGTATGTATTTCTCGTAAAGCATAGTTCAAAATTTTGGTCTGATATTTTTTGATTATTAATCAAAAATAAATTTTAAAAAATAAAAAGTTTTAATGCCACTATTACCTAAAAAAACTCTAAAAAATTATCCGAGCATTGTTCTCGATTTGAGAGCTCTATGGAACTCTTTATCTAAAAAGCTAAAAATAAAATTTTTTCAATTATTGTTCTTACTTTTACTGGGAGGTGTTACTGAAGTGATAAGTCTTGGAGCTATAATTCCATTTTTAGCTATTTTGATTAACCCTCAGGAAGCTCTTCAACTTCCAATAGTTATATGGATATTAGAGATATTAAGGATTGATATAAATAAGGATTTTTACGGACAATTATTATTAGTTTTCTCAGCAATAATGATCACAGCTTATATGTTTCGTTTTTTATTGACATACTCTACTGTTAAGTTTAATTACAAGTTAGGACATGAGCTAGGTATTGGAATTTATAAAAATGTTTTATATGATACCTATGATATTCATATAGCTCGAAATAGCAGTGAAATAATAAGTGGATTGCATAAACTTGATCGTTTTATAGGTCTAGTTTTAACCTCACTTACTGCGTTCACTTCTTTAGTGCTTATTATTTTTATTACTACTACTTTGGCATTTATTAACCCTTTAATGACTGTTTTCATGTTTTTCAGTCTTGCAATTTCATATATCATTTTTTCTTTTTTTTCAAAAAATATACTTAAGATAAATAGTAACATCATCAGTTCAAATACTACTAGAAGATTTCAAGCTGCTCAAGAAGGAATGGGGTCAATTCGGGATATTTTATTAGATAACAGCCAAAAAGTATTTTTACGAGATTTTAAGAAGCTTGACCATCAGTTACGAAATGCACAAGCCAGTAATGAAATTATTGGGCCTTCACCAAGGTATTTAATAGAAGTTGTGGGCATTCTTATCATAGTTTTTTATGCTTATTATGCATTAAATAACTTTGCAGATGCATCCATCATAATACCTTCACTAGGCATATTGATACTTGGTCTTCAAAGACTAATACCCTTGGGCCAGCAAGCTTATTATGGCTGGACCCTTTTTAATGGCCATAAAGAAATATTTCATGATGTGATAAGACTTATTAAGGGTCCAGCTTTTAAAGATAAAGCAAAGGATGAGAATTTAATATTTAATAAAAAATTAGAATTTAAGAAAATTTCATTTCGATATAGTAGCCACTTACCCTTAATTTTAAATGATTTGAATTTTAAAATTACCAAAGGCTCTAGGGTTGGAATTATTGGAGGAACAGGTTGTGGTAAGTCCACATTAGTAGATTTATTAATCGGGTTACTTGATCCTTCGACTGGAAGTATTTTGATTGACGGATTGGCGCTAGAAGGAAAATATAAAAAATCATGGCAAAAAAATATTGCACATGTCCCCCAAGATGTTTATTTACTAGATGCTTCGTTTATGGCTAATATTGCCTTTGGAAAGCTTGAGGAAGATATTGATATTGAAAGAGTCAAATGGTCTAGTAAAAAAGCACAAATCTCAGATTTTATAGAAAGCTCAGCTAATGGTTTTCATACTTTAATTGGTGAAAAAGGAGTGTCTCTCTCTGGTGGTCAAAAACAAAGAATAGCAATTGCTCGTGCATTGTATAAAAAATCATCCGTATTAGTTTTTGATGAGGCAACGAGTGCCCTTGATGTCAATACTGAAAAATTATTAGTCTCTTCCTTAGAACTTTTAGACTCTGACATTACAATAATAGTAATTGCGCATAGGCTGTCCACAGTTGCAAGCTGTGATTGGGTCTATAAATTGAATAAAGGAATTATTGAAAATCAAGGTAGCCCACAGGATATGCTTTAATATAAAATGATTCATTTAACAATATATGCTAGAAGTATGAGTGCAAATTATGAAAAATAAATTTATGAAATCATTTTTTGAAAGCTACAAGTCAAGCTTGAAAAGTCAAATTGATATTATTGATACTTTAGAATTAGAGAAAACAATTAATGAACTGATAAGATGTGAAAAAAGTGGGTCAAATGTTTATATTATTGGTAATGGTGGAAGTGCTGCAACAGCCTCTCATATGGAAAATGATTTAGGGGTGGGCCTTAAAAGAAGAGAGATATTAGATTTAAATATTCTATCATTGTCTAATAATGTATCAGTAATATCGGCACTAGCTAACGATGTTGGATATGAAAATATTTTTTATTGGCAGATTAAAGATAAAATAAAAAAAAGTGATATTTTGATTGCAATTTCTTGTAGTGGATCGTCTCCAAACATCCTTAAAGCTGTCAAATATGCGAAAGATTTTGGAACTACAGTTGTTGGTCTTACAGGATTTGATGGGGGTCAGCTTTTAAACCTATCCGACATCAATTTTCATGTTGATACAGAAAAAGGACAATACGGCATAGTAGAGAGCATGCATGTGATTCTTAATCATATGTTGTACACATATTTTATAAATAAGGAAAAATGATGCCTTTTAATTGTTTACTAAATTTAGTTTTTAAAATATTATTAATGTTAGTAGTAGTATTTTTTGAAAAGCATCACTTTCTATCTCTTAGAGTAATACTTATAAAATCTATCTAATATTTAAAATGTGCCACTTTTTTGTATTAAATGTAATTAATTTTGGAGTTTAAGTGAAGATTCTAGTAACTGGTGGTTGTGGATATAAAGGGCATGTTTTAGTGCCAAAATTATTAAAAGAGGGCCACACTGTTGTTGTATTCGATATTCAGTGGTTTGGTAACTTTTTAGAACACCATGAAAAATTAAAGGTAATTAAGGGTGATGTTAGAAATATTGATGAAGTTCCATTTGATGATATTGATTGTATTATTCATTTAGCTTCTATCGCCAATGATCCATGTGGAGACTTAAACCCTAAGCTTACTTGGGAGGTAAGTGCATTAGCCACTATGCAACTTGCCGATAAAGCCTACAGAAAGGGCATAAAAAGATTTATTTATGCTTCATCAGGAAGCGTATATGGTGTTAAAGAAGAAGAGCAAGTTACTGAGAATTTAGAGCTAGATCCTATTTCCGAATATAATAAAACAAAAATGGTTGCTGAAAGAGTGCTTTTGAGTTATCAAGATAAGATGATTGTTCAAATTATTAGACCTGCAACTGTTTGTGGTTATTCTCCTAGAATGCGTCTAGATGTATCAGTTAATCTCTTGACAATTCATGCATTGACCAAAGGCAAAATTACTGTTTTTGGAGGAACGCAAGTTCGTCCAAATATTCATATTGATGATATTACAGATCTTTATATCCATTTAATTAATAATCCAAAATATGCTGGCATTTATAATGCGGGTTTTGAAAATATATCTATCTTAAATATTGCTGAAATGGTTACAAAAATTGTACCTGTGGAAATTGAAGTTTCTGGATCTAGTGATCCAAGATCCTATAGAGTAAATTCTGATAAGATTCTGTCCACTGGCTTTAAGCCAAAGAAAAGTGTAAATGATGCAATTATTGAAATTATAGAAAAATACAGATCAGGTGAACTAAAAGATGAAGAAAAATATCACAACTTAAAATGGATGCAATCAAAACAACTCTTTAATGAGATTTGAATAATTTTAATTTATGAATAATATTAAAATTTTTGTAATAGGTAGTAACTCATTTTCAGGGGCAAGCTTCATAGATTTTGTTCTAAATAGGGGGTTTTTAGTTTTTGGCATTAGTAGATCTCCTCTTCCTAATAATGTGTTTCTACCTTACTCAAATAATACCCAACTTAAAAATTACAAATTTTATCAGTTTGATTTAAATAAAGATCTTGATGAAATCATTAATGTTATAGAGCACGAGCAGCCTCAATTTATTATAAATTTTGCAGCCCAAAGTATGGTTGCAGAAAGTTGGAATTATCCAGAACAATGGTTTGAAACAAATGCAGTTGCTATGACTATGTTTTTTAATAAGTTAAAAGATTTTAAATTTTTAAAAAAATATGTTCATGTGACAACTCCGGAAGTCTATGGTTCTTGCACAGGCTTTATAGGTGAAGATACAGCTTATAATCCTAGTACACCTTATGCAGCCTCAAGAGCTGCGGGCGATATGAGTTTAAAAACATTTGTTGACAATTATCATTTCCCAGCAGTTTCAACAAGAGCAGCAAACGTTTATGGTCCTGGACAACAACTTTATAGGATTATTCCCAGGACAATTCTTTTCATTAAAATGGGTAAAAAATTACAACTTCATGGTGGAGGTCATTCTGAGCGTTCATTTATCCATATTAATGATGTTTCTGATGCAACCCTGAGGATTGCGCTCAATGGAGTGTATGGTGAAACTTATCACATTTCAACTAAATCAAGCATTACAATTCGAAATCTAGTTAATCTTATTTGTTCTAAGATGAACGTTGATTTTGATAATTGTGTAAATATTGTAGATGATAGGCCCGGTAAAGATGCTGCATATCTTTTGAATAGTGAAAAGCTTAGAAAATCACTAGATTGGGCGGACTCCATAAGTTTAAATTCAGGGATAGATGAAGTTATAAATTGGATTGATTCTAATATGGATTTGCTTGAAAAAGAAGTTGATTATTATGAACACAAACCATAAATAGAGGATATGTATGGGAAAAGAAATAGACTTATTGGCTAATTATCCAAAAGCAAAACGAAATGTTGAGGCTCGTGGGCTAGAAAAGACTGAAAAAGATAGAGAGATTGCAAGAAAGTTTGGTAAAGAGTTTTTTGATGGAGATAGGAGTCATGGTTATGGTGGCTTTCACTATAATCCAAGGTTTTGGTCGCCAGTTGTTCCCACCCTTAGAGATTATTTTGCATTATCTTCGGAAAGTAGTTTGCTTGATATCGGATGTGGAAAGGGATTTATGTTGTATGATATTTCTAAAGAAATCCCTGGAATTTCTATAAAGGGGATAGATGTTTCTGAGTATGCAATAACTAATTCAATCAAAGATATTCAAAGTGACCTTCAGGTTGCTGATGCTAGAATACTTCCATTTGAAGACAATTCTTTTGATGTGGTAATTTCAATTAATACTATACATAACTTGGAAATAGAGGATCTAGCTCTAGCTTTGGATGAGATAGAAAGGGTAAGTAAGGGGAAATCATTTATTACTGTTGATGCATATAACTCAGTTGAAGAAAAAGAGAGAATGTACGCATGGAATTTAACAGCAAAAACCATAATGTCTGTTGATGAATGGGTAGCTTTCTTTAATGATGTTGGCTATACCGGAGATTATTACTGGTTTATTCCATAAAGATTATGAATATAGCTAAAAATGAAGCTCTAAAACTCCTTTATGGAATGAAAAGGATTAGAGCTGTAGAAGAAGAAATTGCAAATAGGTATACTGAATCGGAAATGAGATGTCCAACTCATCTATCTATTGGTCAAGAGGCTGTTGCTACTGTATTAGGCCATCTTTTAAATAAAGATGATCTTGCAGTTAGTACACATAGAGCGCATGCTCATTATCTTGGAAAAGGTGGTGATTTAAATGCGATGATTTCTGAAATTTATGGTAAGGAGACTGGCTGTAGCAAGGGGAGAGGGGGCTCTATGCATTTGATTGATACTTCAGTAGGTTTTATGGGAAGCACTGCAATTGTTGGAGGAACTATACCAATTGGGACAGGGCTAGCTTTAGGCATAAAGTATCGAAAGAAAAAACAAATTAGCTGTATATTTCTTGGTGATGGAGCCATTGAAGAAGGAGCCTTTTATGAATCTGCAAATTTTGCAGCTCTTCATAAATTGCCTGTTCTATTTATTTGTGAAAATAATTTGTATTCTGTTTATTCACCACTATCAAAAAGACAACCCATAGGTCGTAAAATTTACGAGCTTTCAAATGCTATAGGAATAAAGAGTGATCATGGTGATGGTAATGATGTAATTCAAATAAATAATATTTTAAAAAATGCAATAGGTGAAATAAGAAGTGGAAATGGCCCAAGATTTATTGAATTTTCGACATATAGATGGAGGGAGCATTGTGGGCCAAATTATGATAATGAAATTGGTTATAGAACTCAAAAGGAATTCCTTGAATGGCAAATGAAAGATCCCATTAATATTTTTCAAGATTTACTAGAAGAAAAAAAGTATTTAAATAGTAAAGACCTTATTAATATGAATCAAAATATAGAGAGCGAAATTTTATTAGCATTTAATTTTGCAAAAAATTCAAATTTCCCTGATAAACATTCATTTGGGGACTTTACTTATTGTGACTAAAAAGAGCGCTAAGGTTAACAAAATTACCTATGGTGAAGCAATTAGAGAGGCTTTACAAATTGCAATGTCAGTAGATGATTCAGTAATATGTTACGGTCTAGGGGCTGACGATCCAAAAGGAATATTTGGAACTACATTGGGGCTTCAAAAGAAATATGGAGAGGAGCGAGTTTTTGATATTCCGGCTTCTGAAAATGCTATGACTGGAATTGGCATTGGAGCTGCAATATATGGGCTAAGGCCAGTTATGATTCATCAGAGGCTTGATTTTTTTATTTTAGCAATGGATCAACTGGTAAATAATGCTGCAAAATGGCATTTTATGTTTGGTGGACAAAATTATGTTCCATTTACTGTCAGACTTATTATAGGACGTGGGTGGGGTCAAGGACCAACGCACTCTCAGAATTTACAGGCATGGTTTGCCCATATTCCAGGGCTAAAAGTTGTTATGCCAGCAACTGCAAGTGACGCAAAAGGTTTATTACTATCTAGTATTTTTGATAACAATCCCGTTGTTTTTCTTGAACATCGCTGGCTTCATAATCTTCAAGGCGAGGTTCCAAGTGGTAACTATAGAGTTGAAATTGGTAAAGCAGCTATTTTAAGGAGTGGATCAGATATTACAATTGTATCCATGTCTTATATGACAGTTGAAGCTCTCCATGCATGTGACGAACTAGAAGTATTAGGGATATCATGTGAATTAATTGATTTAAGAACTATAAGACCAATAGATTGGGACACAATTACTAACTCAGTTAAGAAAACTGGAAATCTTTTAGTATTAGATACGGGTTCAAAAACCTTGTCAGTTGCAGGAGAGATTGTTGCGACTATTGTTGAAAAATGCTGGAGTGAATTAAAACATTCACCTCAACGAATTGCTCTGCCTGATAGTCCAGAGCCAACAAGTTTTGAATTATCAAAAGAGTTTTATGTTGATGTTGAAATGATTTTAAAAGGTGTGATTAATTTGTTGCAAAAATATGAATTGTTAAAATCAATAGATGTAATAAAACGAGAGCCACATGATGTTCCAGGTGATTGGTTTAAGGGCCCTTTCTAGATAATAGAAAGTTAATTAAATTAGTTATAGAAACTCAATTAACTAATATATGTAAAATAATCTTATGAGAACTTTATCACAAATTTCAGGAAATTTGACAGGGCAAAAAATGTTTCAAATTCTTGCTCAAGCAAAGAAAATTGAACAGAGTGGCCATGATGTAATTCACTTGGAGATTGGCGATCCAATTTTTGATAGTCCACCAAATGTTATTGATGCAGCGTGCTCAGCCTTAAAAGATGGGCACACACATTATTCGATCTCTGCTGGAATGGAAGAGTTTCGTGAGTTTGCTGCAAAAGTAACACAAAAATCAAGAGGTTTTTTACCAACTATTGATCAAATCCTTGTTACTCCAGGCGCCAATATTCAAATTTATTTAGCTATTGCATGTCTTGTTAATCCAGGAGAAGAGGTTATTATTAGTGATCCATGCTTTGTCAGTTATACTTCAATAATAGAGTTATGTGGTGCAAGAGCAATTAAAATTCCCCTTCATGAAAAAAATGAATTTAAAATTGATCCAGATGATTTACGTAAAGCGGTGACACCAAAAACGAAATTAATAATTATTAATTCACCTCATAATCCTACGGGGGCTGTGATGAATAAAGAAGAAATTAAAGAGATTTATGATATTGCTGAATTATGTGATGTTTATTTATTGAGTGATGAAGTCTATGGCCGAATGGTTTATAAAGATGAGCATACAAATTTTTGTTCTCCAAGTGTATATGATAAGTGCCTTGAAAGAACTATCTTAGTTCATTCGTTTAGCAAATCTTATGCAATGACAGGCTGGAGGATAGGTGCAGTTACTGGCCCAGAAAAGGTAATTCAACGAATGGCTTTATTACTAGAAACAATTGTATCTTGTGTTCCACCTTTTATTCAAATGGCAGCAATAGAGGCAATGTCAGACGATAGTAAGAGCTATGTTGATTGGATGATTAACGAATATCGTAAAAGAAGGGACTTAATTGTTTCTGGGCTAAATGATATTAATGGCATAGAGTGTCTTAATCCGGGAGGGGCATTTTATGTATTCCCAAATATAACAGGAACTGGATTAACTAGTGAAGAGTTTAGCAGAGTTATGCTTGAAAAGGGTAATGTAGCATCCTGTCCAGGAAATTACTTTGGTGAGGCAGGGGAGGGGTATGCAAGATTTTGTTTTGCAAATTCAGAAAGTAATATCCTAAAGGCTCTTGATAGGATGCATAAGACTTTGTCTTAATTTTTTTTTAACTTCTACTTAATAGGCAGTAACAAATGAAGTATATTGATTTTGAAAAACTAATTAAAACTAAGCAAACTAATTGTCCTTGCTGTTCTTCAGATTCAAGTTACGTGATCGATCTTCCAAAATATCCAGTGACTGAGTTCTATAAAAAATCTGATGATCTCCGAGATGCTTTTGGTTTTATTGATCAGAGTGTATTATTTTGCGAAGCTTGTAACCATCTTTTTCTCAGTAAAATTTTGGATGCAAGTAAGATATATGATTCAACTAATTACATAACATCTTCAATATCAAGCCAAGGCGCTGTTGAATGTATTGATGCATTTGTTAGCTTTATTAGAAGAACGTCAGATAAGTCTGACATGTATGGAAGCAGTTTGATAGACATTGGTGGAAATGATTCAACTTTACTTAATAACTTTATTGATTCTGTTGATCATCTTATCAATATTGATCCAAATGCATCAAAAGATAATGAAAATATAGAATTAAGAAGAGAATTTTTAGAAGAAGTGGATTTCTCTGATTTTCATAAAAAAACAAAACAAATATTTGTTTCGAGTCATACAATTGAGCATTTAGAAGATCCAGCAAGCCTTTTGAGAAAGTTGTCAAAAGTGATAAAAAATAATGATATCTTGTATCTTCAATTTCCTTCAATGGAAAAGTTAATTGAACAAGAACGTTATGATCAGATATGCCACCAACATATAAACCTCTTTTCATTAAATTCAATATCAAACTTAATGGAAAAAGAAGGCCTTTATGTGCAAGATTATGAGTTTGATACATCACATTTTGGAACGCTAAGAATAAAACTAACTAGGAGTAAATCTACTAGAAAAAAGTATAAGACTTTTACTGAGTCAGAAGTTGTTAACTCTTATGTTAGATTTAAGAGTTATTATCACGCTCTGAATAATTCATTGTTAAACGTATTTAATAATGGACAAGGCTTTGGAGCTGGTTTGATGGTACCTACTCTTGCATACAACCTTCCCCTAATAAATCAATTATCAGTTATTATTGATGAAAGCCCCTCAAGAACTGGAAAAAAATTTATTAATTTAAATCCACCTATTCTTGGTATTAAAAAACTAGACATTAATTCTCCAGTATTGATAACTTCAATTAGTACTAAAGCTGCTGCAAGAAAAATTTTTTCAAAACTAGTGTCACTAGGAATTAAAGATATATCTTTACCATCAAATATATTATGAGGAAATATTAATGGATTTAAATATTAAAGGAAAATGGGCTTTGGTCACTGGAGGAGCTAATGGCATTGGTGAAGATATTTCTCTTCAATTTGCTAAGGAAGGGGTCAATCTTGTTATTACCTCGAGAACAGATGCGCCAATTCAGCGATTAAAAGATAAACTATCTGATTATCCAGTAACAATTATTGGTCTCAAAGTAGATTTTTTGACACCTAATTGGTTTAATGCTTTTGAAGAGGCTATTCAAGATATACCAGTGCAAATATTAGTTAATAATGCTGGACATAATCTTAATGTTACTGATCCATATTGCTCAATTGAAGAGTGGAATCGTGTACTAGAGTTGAATTTTTTTACTGCAGTTCGATTATCAAATCTTCTAATACCAAAAATGAAATCCTTAAAGTGGGGGCGAATTGTAAATATAACGTCAGTTGCGGGCTTAGAAAATATGGGCCCAGTAACCTATGGTGTTGCAAAGGCTTCACTTACTACTTATACTAGAACAATGGGTCGTATACTTGCTACAGAAGGAGGAGAGGTTGTAATGACTGCAATTTTCCCTGGAGTAGTTATAACCGAAGGGGGACATTGGGATAAAGTATTAAAAGAGGATCCAGATAGAGCTGCTGAGTATTTAAAAGAAAGGTGTCCTTTAGGTCGTTTTGGAGAAACAAATGAAATTTCTCCAGTAGTAGTTTTTTATTGTTCAGACAAGGCTTCATTTTCTCATGGTGCTATAATACCAGTTGATGCTGGACAGGCTAGAAGCTATATGTATCACAACTTTCTTTAATGATTAATTTTCTCATATTTAGATCGTAGGGGTATAAATGAAATTCACAGATGTACTTGTTAACATTCTTAAAGCCAATGGAGTAAGCCATGTATTTGGTCTACAAGGGGGTGCAGTTGTTCATATTTTTGACTCTTTTGAAAAAAGTGGGGTTGGTGTAACTTATACAAATCATGAAGTTTCTGCTGCTCTAGCTGCTGCTGCCCATGCAAAAGTTACAGGTGAAATAGGTTGTGTTGCAATAACAACTGGTCCTGGGTGTACAAATGCTATAACTGGACTTCTTGGTGCATGGCAAGACTCTATACCATGTATTTTTTTGAGTGGGCAAGTCAGATCAAATCATACCTCTTATGGTCGGAAAGTAAGGCAGGTTGGAACTCAAGAAGTAAATATTTGTGATGTGGTAGAGCCTCTTACTAAGTACACAAAATTTATAAGCAACAAAGATGATTTGATTCCTGAGTTATATAAAGCAATTGAAATTGCACATGATGGTCGACCCGGGCCTGTATGGATAGATTTACCAGTTGACTTTCATTGGAGTGATATACCTTTTGATAAAAACAATATTCTAGAATTTAAAGGCACTAATAATGCTAGTTTATTATTGAATCATGATGATGCTTTAAAATCATTAGAACTTTTAAATGATTCACAAAAACCATTATTTGTTTTTGGATATGGTTTGAGGCTATCTGGCCATTTAAGCCATCTTAATAAATTAATTGAACATAATAATATACCATTTGTGACGACCTGGACTGCATCAGATTTGTTTCCAACAGAACACCCACTAAACCTAGGTATTATTGGTATGAGTGGGCAACGAGGAGCAAACCGTGCTGTATTTAATTCGGATTTATTGATCTGCCTTGGTACTCACTTATCAATTTCTCAAACCACAACTTTGTTTGATTCTTATGCGCCTGATGCAAAAAAAATTATTGTAAATATAGATATTGATCAACTTGATAATTTAAATGTTAAGTTTGATCTCAAAATACACAGTGATTTAGCGAAATATGTTGAATGGTTAACTAAGCAAAGTATCGCGTCATTTTTTTGGAAAGATATTGATTTTTTTAAAAGCCAGAATTGGTATTACCCCGAAACTAACGAATTACCCAATTCGAATGTCTTTGTTAGAGAGTTAACTAAACTTTCAAATGAAAAGCAATGCTTAATAGTCGATGGAGGCGGCACAGCCTTATATAGTGGATTTCAAAGTTCAGTCTTAAAAAGTGGTGATAGAATAATATGCTCTTCTGCAATGAGCTCCATGGGCACTGGGTTAGCTGAAACAATAGGAGTTTCTAAGTCTAATGTGTTTTCTAAGTATATTTGCATTATAGGTGATGGAAGTATATTGATGAATATTCAAGATCTTCAAACAATTAAACAAGATAATATAAATGTAATAATTTGTATTATTAATAATAATGGATATCTAGCAATACGGAATACTCAAAATGAGTTTTTAGAAGGAAGATTATATGGAACCCACCCTGATTGGAATTTGACAATGCCTTCATTTGAAAAAATTGCATATGGTTTTGATATTTCTTATGTGAGCCTTGACAAGGCTCATAATGTTAATCAAGTAGTTAAAGATCTTTTAAGTTCAACAGGACCAGTAATTTGTGAGGTCTTCGTAGATGAAAATCAAGAGGTTCTTTTTCGACAAGGATATGCGCATAATAAGGATGGAACATTTTCACCGCAATCTCTATATGAGATGGCTCCATTTATGAAATTAAATTAATATTATGCAAGCAGCAGTTCTTCTTAAGATTAATCGACCACTAGAGATTTATGAGCTAGATATTCCAGCCCTTGTTGCTGGCCAGGTTCTTGTAAAAATTTTATATAGCGGGCTTTGCAGAAGCCAAGTTATGGAGGTAAGGGGTGGCCGAGGTGAGGATCTTTGGCTTCCACACTTACTGGGCCATGAGGGTGCAGGAATTGTAGTTGAGATTGGTGAGGGAGTTAGCAAAGTTAAGCCGGGTGATGGAGTAATTCTTGGCTGGATTAAGAGCGAAGGTGTTGATGCGCCAGGTGCAAAATATAAAAAAGATGGTCAAGTAATTAACTCTGGAAGAGTTACTACATTATCTAATTATAGTGTTGTATCAGAAAGTAGAGTGGTAAAAAAACCAGTAGACCTTCCATTTGATGAGGCAATTTTATTTGGATGTGCTATTCCTACTGGTGCTGGAATGGTATTAAATGAAATCAAACCATCTAAAGAATCATCAGTAGTTTTGTTAGGATTAGGCGGGATTGGATTGTCTGCTTTAATGGCGCTAAAAGCATCTGGCATAAAAAAAATAATAGCAGTTGATATTTCTAAAAAAAAATTAGAGATGGCTGTTCGACTTGGAGTAACTCATGTTTTAAATCCAAATGATGATGATTTTCTAGAAATAGTGAATAAAATTACGTTGGGTGGAGCAGATTACTGCATAGAATCAGCGGGAAAAACATCTACTATTGAGTTAGGTTTTAGCCTTATCAATAAAAGTAGAGGTAAATTGTTATTTGCTTCTCACCCTCCAAGCCAAGAAACTATTTCTTTAAGCCCCCATGAGTTAATTTCTGGAAAAAAAATATCTGGAAGCTGGGGTGGTTCATCTAGTCCTGATAAAGATATTCCAAAAATATTTAACCTTTTCCATGCCTCCAATATTCCAATTGGAGCCCTTCTTACTAAAAGATATCGTCTTGACGAAGTAAATGATGCAATAGATGATCTTGAATCAGGTAGCGTATTTAGGCCATTAATAGTTATGGAGCATAGAGAATAATTTTATGAATTTTAAAGTTAAAAAAATATGAATAAAGAAAAAACTATTTTTGTTTCTGGTAATTTTAATGTCCTTCATCCTGGGCATTTACGTCTACTAAGATTTGCAAGTGAATGTGGAGACAAGTTAATTGTTGGAGTTTATAGTGACCGTATTTCAGGAAAAGCAGCTCATGTTTCGGAAGATTTACGACTTGAAGGTGTAAAAAGCAATAGCTGGGTTCACAAAGTTATTCTAATTGATAAGTTAGTTGCTGAGGTAATTGATGAGATTCGTCCTGATGTCGTTGTTAAAGGTAAAGAACATCAGAATCGGGTTAATCCTGAAGAAGAAGCCCTGAAATCATATGGTGGTAAGCTTTTATTTAGTTCTGGAGAAACTACTTTTTCTTCACTTGAGTTACTGCATAAAGAATTTTCCCAATCTACATATAAAGATATTATCCTTCCTACTGAATACATGTCACGTCACTCAATAAATATTGAGAAATTAGGAGGTTTAATAAGAAGCTTCTCTTCATTAAGAGTATGTGTTATTGGCGATTTAATTATTGACGAGTATATAACTTGCGAACCACTTGGTATGTCTCAAGAGGATCCCACAATAGTTGTTACTCCTATTGATACTACTAGATTTATTGG
>Ga0209482_1001334_pt1 | contig 17237 bp, 15 predicted proteins | sample CoawatmetaG10DNA_FD_187512 | JGI IMG/M metagenome (GOLD analysis project Ga0209482, IMG submission 187512) | Marine microbial communities from the West Antarctic Peninsula - Coastal water metaG104-DNA (SPAdes) (version 2) | ecosystem: Environmental > Aquatic > Marine > Coastal ...
GGTCTTGGAGGCGGAAAGGGCCGTTAAGATATTGCGACTTTGGACCCACTACGAGTAGTCAGGCCTATTGGTTTCTTCAATCCCCGGGGACACTTTGGTTGCGAATTATAAGTAAATTGTGGAGCCGCCTTGCTAGTCAGGTTGCAAGCTTGTTAAGTAAAGTGACGAGGCAATAGCTAAATTTATCAGTCAATCGATCAAGACGAAATGTATGGCAGCAGACACTAGAGATAAAGAACAGATTCGTGGACGCGCACACGTTATGGCTGCCTATTTGAAGAGCACGCTGCGGTTTAAGGTGCTTTATCAAAGGCTAGCGAGTCAGGTGGGTGCTAACTTAGTTCAAACTGATGCCGACGCCAGTGGCCCCGGTGATGTGCTGCCGGATCAAGAGCATCGTCTTTCTACACATGACGAGGTCATTAAGAGTTTGGAATCTCGGCGTAGCGTCACTCAGCCGGTATTGGATTACTTAAAAGACAAGTAGCCTCAGAAAGACACTTTATGGCGTATAAGAGTGTGATTTATTGGGTTTCGGGGCAATACTCCACTTGGTGAGCGGTCTTTAGCGAATGACAAGTTGGGCGACAGAGAGGCGCGTTCAGCGATTCCCTGAAGCCTAATGAGTGGCTCGCGATAAGAGCCCTTATCAAACCTTACCTTAAATTAATAACTATCTTATGCAGGAATCTATGAAAAGGATAGCAGTAATCGGACTCGGATATGTGGGCTTGCCCTTGGCTTTGGAGTTCGGTAAAAAATATGAAACTATCGGATTTGATGTCAATAGAGGCCGAGTTCAAGATCTTATATTGGGTCAAGATAGAAATTTAGAGGCCAGTTCGGAAGAAATCCGTAGCTCAAAGATGCTGCATTTTTCCGCGGACATTGATGCTCTTAGAGAGTGTAATATATATATAGTCACGGTCCCTACACCGATAGATCAAGATAAATTCCCTGACCTTACTCCGCTTAGAAATGCAAGTAAAATGATCGGTGAGTTACTGAGTAAGGGTGATATTGTTATTTATGAATCGACTGTCTTCCCTGGAGCGACAGAAGAGATTTGTGTTCCGATATTAGAGAAACAATCAAATTTAGTTTTTAATGAAGGATTTTATTGTGGCTATAGTCCTGAGAGAATAAATCCTGGTGACAAAACGCATAATCTTACGTCTATCAAAAAAGTAACATCAGGCTCTACGCCAGAAATTGCATGTGAAGTTGATGAGCTTTATAAAAGTATAATCAATGCTGGAACACATAAGGTTAGTACCATTAAGGTGGCAGAAGCATCTAAAGTAATTGAAAATACTCAGCGTGATATCAACATTGCTTTGATGAATGAGTTGGCGTTAATTTTTAACCGTCTTGAGATCGATACAGAAGAAGTCCTTCAGGCAGCGGGAAGTAAGTGGAATTTTTTACCATTCCGTCCTGGACTGGTTGGCGGCCACTGTATCGGGGTTGATCCGTTTTATTTGACACATAAAGCGATTGAGGTTGGATATCATCCGGATCTTATTTTAGCGGGACGGAGACTCAACGACAGTATGGGAACTTACGTAGCTGAACAAGTTTTGAGATTGATGAACAAAAAACGAATTAACGTTGTTGATTCAAATGTCTTAATAATGGGTTTAGCATTCAAGGAAAATTGCCCAGATTTACGCAACACCCGAGTAGTGGATCTAATATCGGTCTTTAAAAGTGTTCACTGCAATATAGATGTCTATGATCCATGGGTTAATAAAGAATGTGCCAAAGATGAATGTGACATTCTACCTATTGATTATCCGGTCGAGGAAAAATACGACGCGATTGTTCTTGCGGTTGCTCATAATGAGATAAAAAAAATGGGAATTACGACTCTAATGAAATTCGCAAAATCTAATTGTGTGATTTATGACATTAAGTATATTTTGCCTGCAGATGTGGTTGATGGAAGACTCTGAATATAAAAAAGTAAGATATGTTCAACCAACTGAATATTGATGATTTGAAAGAATTTTAAGTTAAACCTAATTAAAAATTAAACACCTAATATTGTCTATAAAAAAGGATCTTCAATGAAAATAGTTTACGTTGGTATGAGTGCTGATTTGGTTCACCCAGGACACCTAAATGTACTAAATCAAGCAGCTAAGTTGGGTCAGGTAGTAGTTGGCGTGTTAACTGATTCGGCTATCGCAAGTTATAAGCGACTGCCTTATATGAATTATGATCAGCGTGCAGAAGTTGTTAGTAATTTAAAATCGGTGAATAAAGTAATCCCGCAGGATACTCTTGATTATACAAAAAACTTAAAAAGACTTAAGCCTGATTATGTAGTTCATGGGGATGATTGGAAGGAAGGTGTGCAACAAACAACTCGCCAAAACGTTATAGATACTATAGCCGAGTGGGGTGGCAAGCTAATCGAGGTCCCATATACGGACGGAGTGTCATCAACGGCCTTGAATAAGGCTGTTAGAGAGTTGGGCACTACTCCGCAAATCCGGCTTGCTAGTCTGCGTCGCTTACTGCAGGCAAAACCTCTGATTCGGGTTTTAGATATTCATAATGCTTTAAGTGGGCTAATCATTGAGCATACTAAAGTGGAGGTGAATGGTGACTTTCGCGAATTTGATGGCATGTGGGGAAGCAGTCTCACTGATTCAACTGCCAAAGGGAAGCCCGATATCGAAGCCGTTGATGTTAGTTCGAGAATGTCAACACTAAGTGAGGTGCTAGAGGTGACTACAAAGCCAATTATTTATGATGCTGATACTGGTGGGCAAATTGAGCATTTTAAGTTCACGGTAAAAACGCTAGAGCGACTAGGTGTTTCTGCAGTTATTATTGAGGACAAGACTGGGTTAAAGAAAAACTCTTTGTTTGGAAATGAGGTGCCTCAAACTCAAGATAGCATTGAAAATTTCTGCGACAAAATTTCGTCGGCTAAAAGTGTCCAGATAACCGACGATTTTATGATTATAGCACGTATAGAAAGTCTTATTTTAGAAGCTGGAATGACTGATGCTGTTGAGCGTGCGAAGGCATATTTAGAAGCTGGCGCGGATGGAATTATGATTCACAGTAGGAAAAAAGACCCTGCTGAAATATTGGAGTTTTGTCGACAATATGCCGAAATCGCTAATCGAAAGACATTGGTCGTTGTGCCCTCAAGCTATAATTCTATTACTGAAGATGAGCTAGAGAAAGCAGGCGTTAATGTGGTTATCTATGCGAATCAACTCCTGCGGAGCGCTTTTCCCGCGATGCAGGACACCGCGGAGTCTATTTTAAGACATAGCCGATCATTGGAATGTGATGAGAAGATGCTATCTATCAAACAAATTTTAGAACTTATACCCGGGACAAAATAATGATCAAAGTAAAAGACTTTTTTGATGCGTTGAGAGATCAGGGTATTAGTAATTTTTCGGGCGTACCGGATTCATTACTAAAAAATATATGTGCGTATATTTCTGATAATACAACGTCAGAGCAGCATCTCATTACCGCAAATGAAGGTTCTGCGGTTGCTTTGGCGGTTGGTCAGTATGTTGCGACAGGGCACCCATCGTTGGTCTATATGCAAAATTCGGGATTTGGTAACGCTATAAATCCCTTACTTTCATTGGCCGATGCTAAGGTCTATAGCGTTCCTATGGTCGTTATGGTTGGTTGGCGTGGTGAGCCTGGTGTTAAGGATGAGCCGCAGCACGTTAAACAGGGTGCGGTTATGGTGCGACTGTTAGAGACTTGTGATCTTCCATCGATAATTATCGACTCCGAAACTAGTAATATTAAGGAGGTCTTAAAGTCAGCTGTAGAGCAAGCAATCAGCAATAACAGACCAGTTGTCTTGCTGGTTAGAAAAGGCGCCTTTGAGCCATATAAGCTAAAGAATACATTGCCAGATATTTCTGAAGAAACCCGAGAAAATGCGATTAAAATGGTTGTGGAGGCTTCTGGAACAGATGATATTTTCGTGTCTACCACAGGTATGGCGTCAAGAGAATTGTTTGAAATTCGTGTTCAAAAAAAGCAATCTCATGAGAAAGACTTTTTGACTGTAGGCTCAATGGGGCACGCTAATATGATCGCTCTAGGTGTCGCTCAAAATACCGATAGGCATGTGTTCTGCATCGATGGAGATGGCGCTAGCCTGATGCATCTTGGGAATCTTACGTCGACAGGCCAATCCGGCGCTAAAAATCTGATTCATATATTACTAAATAATGCGGCACATGACTCTGTAGGTGGTCAGCCAACATGTGCAAGTAAAGTTGACATACCTTTGATAGCTAAGGCTTGCGGATATGTCTCTACCGAAAGTATTTCTGATGTTGATGAAATACAAAATTACATTGAGCAATTTAAACAGCGGCCTGGACCTCATTTACTTGAAGTGAAAGTAAAAAAAGGCTCGCGAAGTGATTTAGGTAGACCTACCTCTACCCCTCGTCAGAATAAAGAAGCTCTAATGAAAATATTCAGGTGATCAAATGGAATTCTATAATCCGGTTAGACTAATATTAGGCAGTGGGGCGAGGGAAAAAATTGTAGAGGAATGCATTGATAAAAGCGTGCTAATTTTTTGTACGGCATCAGCTTTTAAGCGGCATAAACAAGATCATGCTTTGACTGCACTTATTGCCCAGCCTAATATAATGTTTGAGCATGCTTTCGATAGTAATCCTTCACTTTCGGATATTGTCGAAATTAGTCAAAAATATCGGAACAGCTCCATAGATCTGATTATTGGCCTTGGAGGAGGAAGTGCTATGGATGTGGCGAAAATAGCATGTGTCTCGATTCCTGCCTCTCAAAAAGGTCTGGAGGTTGATGATCTTTTGAGCGACGCTAAGCTATTTTGCGACTTCAACGCGATAGATTGTGTGCAGGTTCCTACAACCGCTGGAACTGGCAGTGAAGTGACACCTTTTGCAACAGTATGGGATTATACGAACCAGCAGAAAAAATCATTGAGCAATCCGGCAATGTTTGCCAAAAAGGCTTTCATAGACCCCGATTTCTTATGTGAAATTTCATTGGAAATTTCTATCTCGACAGGTCTAGATGCATTGAATCAAGCATTTGAATCAATTTGGAATGTTAATGCAAATGAGTATACTCGTCCTTTTTCCAGAAGAGCAGCAGAGTTGGCGCTTCAGGCTTTGCCGTTAGCCGATGAAATCAGCAAGAGTGCTGAAGTAAGAGAGAAGCTTGCCATGGCTAGCTTGTTTGCAGGTTTAGCTATTAGTCAAACTAGAACCTCAATTTGCCACTCAATATCATATCCTCTTACTTTGAAATATGGGATGCCACATGGAATGGCGTGCGCATTTTCGATGCTTGAAGTATATAAATATAACTCAGCCTTTATAAAAGATGATTTAGAAATAATAGCGTTTAATTTGAAGCAAGACCCATATACAGTTTTGGAAAATATTTTCAATCAATATGGTCTAAATGCCCTTTTCGCTAAAGCTTTGCCTGATAAATCTATGTTTACTGATTCAAGTGAAGATTTTATTACAGCAGGGAGATTTGAAAATAATATTAGAAAGTGCAATCGCACTGATTTAATTAATATAATCACAGCTAGCTATAATACGGCAGTCAGCTAATGGTCGATAAGGGTGTTTGTGCTTGATGAAAAGAGAAAAGATAGTAGTAGTAGGATCTGGTTATGTAGGAATGTCGCTCTCGGTGCTCCTGGCTCAGCACAACGATGTTACGGTGCTTGATATTGACGCGGAAAGGGTAGTCTGTATTAACAATAAGAAATCCACGGTTGCTGACGCAGAAATCGAATGTTTCTTAGCCGAACAGTCATTGTGCTTGACGGCTACATTGGATAAGCGAGTAGCTTATCGAGATGCTAGTTTTATTGTTGTTGCAACGCCAACTAACTATGACCCGGAGACCAATTACTTCGACACCAACTCTGTTGATAGTGTGGTTGGTGATGCTCTTCAATTAAATAAAGAAGCACTGGTAGTCATTAAATCCACCGTCCCCGTTGGGCATACAAAATTACTGCAAAAAAAGTTTGCTACTAACCGGGTTATTTTTTCGCCAGAGTTTCTTAGAGAAGGGCAGGCATTAAAGGACAATCTCTATCCATCAAGAATCATAGTGGGCAGCCACTCTGAGGCTGGGGAAAAATTCGCTAAATTATTGCAGCAGGGTGCAGAAAAAGAGCATATCGAAACGCTTTTTATCCGATCAACTGAGGCTGAGGCGGTTAAGTTATTTGCCAACACTTACCTTGCTATGCGTGTCTCATTCTTTAATGAATTGGATTCCTATGCCTTGGCTCATAATCTTGACACAAAAAGTATTATCAAGGGTGTTTGCCTCGATGAGCGCATTGGCGATGGTTACAATAATCCATCCTTCGGTTATGGCGGTTATTGTTTACCAAAGGATACTAAACAACTCCTTGCGAATTACGACCAAGTCCCCCAAGCATTAATTCAAGCAATTGTTACTTCAAATACAATGCGCAAGGACTTTATTACCGATGAAATTCTGAAAAAAAATCCAACGGTAGTTGGTTTTCACCGCCTTGTTATGAAAACGGGAAGTGATAATTTTAGATCGTCAGCCATTCAAGGAATTATGAAAAGAATTAAGGCTAAGGGAATTGACGTTGTTGTCTACGAACCCACTCTCGAGGAACCTAGCTTTTTTGGTTCGCCAGTAATTAAAGAGTTATCCGACTTTAAATCCGTAGCTGATCTTATAATAGCTAATAGAGAGTCACGTGATTTGACTGATGTCGCTGAAAAAGTTTTTTCGCGAGACTTATTTGGGAATGAGTAAATGAAGGTATTGGTTACAGGCGCCGCCGGATTTATTGGCTTTCATCTTACCTTGTCACTTCTAGAGCGTGGCGATGACGTTGCGGGAGTTGATAATCTTAATGATTACTACGACCCAGCTTTAAAGCAATTAAGACTGGATGAAATTGGCCAGCATGCAAACGCATCAAACTTTAAATTTATTAAAGCTGACATATCAGATAGAGCTGTTATGGAAGAGCTTTTTGTACAAAACAATTTTGATGTGGTTGTTAATTTAGCCGCGCAGGCAGGCGTTCGATATTCACTTGAAAACCCACATGCGTACGTCGAATCAAACGTGGTAGGTTTTCTAAACATTCTTGAAGGTTGTCGGCACTCTGCAGTAAAACATCTGGTTTATGCGTCTTCTAGTTCTGTCTATGGAATGAACGTAAAACAGCCGTTTAGCACAGATGATAACGTTGATCATCCTGTCTCGCTCTATGCTGCCACAAAGAGATCCAATGAGCTAATGGCTCATACCTATAGCCATCTTTACAACATACCATCAACTGGTTTGAGATTTTTTACAGTCTATGGGCCTTATGGTCGACCAGATATGGCGTATTTCAAATTCACGAGTGCCATTCTAAGGGGTGAAACCATTGATGTGTATAATAATGGAGAGATGCTGCGAGACTTCACTTATATTGATGATATTGTGGAAGGTGTGTTGCGAGTAGTTGACAACCCTCCGCATAATCAAACTAATACTTATTCAGCCTCAATAGCACCACATAAAGTCCTCAATATTGGTAATAATGTGCCCGTGACGCTTAGGCATTTTATCCGGGTAATTGAGCAAGCAACTGGGAAAAAAGCCCATGAAAATTTAATGCCAATGCAGCCTGGTGACGTGCCTGCGACTTACGCAAATATTGACCCTTTGGTTAAGGACTATATGTTTAGGCCTAGTACATCTATTGAAGAAGGCATCCGGAAGTTTGTTTTGTGGTTCATGGAAATGGATCGGTTTAAGGGGTAACACTTACTCTATCTCTATGTATTAATGTGAGAGAGTTAATCAGATCTTAAACAATAGAATCACCGGGTAAATTTTGAAAATCATAAAATCAAGCTGTAATCTTTAAGTATCTAAATCCACCCATTGCTTCCACTTCTATCAAAAAATACTATGAATAACATACCTAAAATAATACCGATAATTCTTGCGGGAGGATTCGGCACTCGCTTGTGGCCTCTATCTCGTAAAAGCTACCCAAAACAGTTTTCAAGTCTTATTGGGAATACTACGCTTTTTCAAGAGTGTGCTAAAAGATTACAGTCTTCAAGTATGTTGGAGTTTGAAAGCCCGGTTACAGTGACTAACGTCGACTTTAGGTTCATTGTTGCCGAGCAACTTCAAAGCGTAAGTATAGATCCGGGTCCTATTCTTCTTGAACCTTCTGGGAAAAATACTGCGCCCGCAATTTTGGCCGCCGCCATGTTAGCTGTAAATGATAATGACAATGCAATTCTATTGGTATGCCCTGCGGATCATCTTATTCCAGATTATGAGGCGTTCCATGCATCCATCCTCAAGGGGCTGACTGCCGTTGAAACAGGTAATTTGATAACTTTCGGGATACAACCGACACGTCCTGAAACGGGTTATGGATATCTTGAACTGGAGGTCGCAGGCAGTTCTGAGGCGACTAGGGTCTCACAGTTTGTGGAAAAGCCTATAGAGGGTGAGGCTGAAAAGATGTTAAAAGCAGGTAATTACCTTTGGAATGCTGGAATTTTTCTTTTCAGAGCCAAAGACATGGTTAAAGCATTTAATGATCATTGCCCCGAGTTGCTGGACCCTGTTGCAGCTGCGATTAAACACGCGAAACCGGACCTTGGGTTTCTTCGCTTAGAGAAGGAGTCTTGGGATATGTGCAAATCCATATCTGTTGACTACGCGATCATGGAGCATGCCCCAAATGTTATGGCGGTACCTCTTGCCGGGCAATGGTCAGACTTAGGTGATTGGTCTGCTGTTTGGGAAGCACAGACTCCTAATGTTGATGGCGTTGTTAGCTCAGGGAGTGCTACAGCAATTGAATGCAAAGACGTACTCTTAAGGTCAGAATCTAGTAATCAGCAGGTAGTGGGTATTGGCCTAGAAAATATTGTAGTCATTGCTATGACTGATGCTGTTTTGGTCGCGAGGAAAGATCGTGCCCAAGACATTAAAGATGCGGTAAAGATACTAAAAGAAAAGAGTGTCTTACAAGCCGAAGTTCTGCCTAAAGACTACCGTCCTTGGGGCTGGTATGAGAGTTTAGTAATCCAAGATGGTTTTCAGGTGAAACGCATTTTGGTTTATCCAAAAGGCTCCTTAAGCCTTCAAAGTCATAATCATCGATCTGAGCATTGGGTCGTAGTGCAAGGGGCGGGAAAGGTGACTATTGATGATGAGGTCCGTGTTATCAATGAAGGGCAATCAGTTTACATCCCAGTTGGAGCAAAACATCGTATAGAGAATCCTGGAAAGCAACCAGTGGTGTTTATTGAGGTTCAAACTGGTACATATTTGGGCGAAGATGATATTGTTAGATATGAAGATTTTTACGGACGAATATAACGTAAAGAGTGCTAGTTGTTGTTTTAAGTATTATAAATTGAGTGAAGGGTGTTATGCGCGTTAATGAGATAAGAGATAAGTGTTATCCACAGGGTAAGAAAGATTTAGATAGAATGGTCAGTTTGTGGTTATATTATGTGATAAGACCTGCATCCTTTTACGCCACATACTTGTCAATTCACGCTCGACTAAGTGCTAATCAAGCCACTCTGGTGGGGCTTGTTGTTGGTATTATTTCTCTTGTGATGGCTTACGGGGGCAACATGCTCTATGCCGCTTTATTTTTGAATCTTTTTGCTATTGTAGATTGTGTTGATGGAAATTTAGCAAGACTGGGTCAGCCAACTAAGGTTGGCGAGTATTTTGATGCCGTTTCTGGGGATATCATCAATTATGGATTTCCGCCTATATTTTTTCTAAGCGCGCTAAGAGACGGCCATTTAAGTAATCTTGAGTCTCTAAGCTTAGTAAATATCAGTAATATCATTATCATTATAGCTTTTATTCAGATTTTAAATGCACTTGCTAATCAACGATTTAAGCTTATTTTGGGACAGGCTGAACAAGCCGAGTCAATAAAATCCGTTTCACTTTTGGAGACTATTGTGAGAAATGGTTATGGAGCAGCATTTCTATTTCCCTCATCTCTCATAGTTTCGTTGTTTGGCGGTTTTGAAATATTATTGGTTTATTTCATTATTTCAGCTCCAGCTTTTTATATAGTTTCAGTGTTTAGAGTGGTCAATCATGGAGAGACAAAAGAATGAAAGATAAGATATATAAAGTGCTGGTTTGCCCGAAATGTAAATCCGATTTAGAGTTTGTTTTGCATAAAGAATTTTCCTGTAAAGCTTGCTCGCGCAGATATCCCGTGCAATCGGGGACCGTTAATTTTTTATCCAATGAAATTGAAGTTTCAGATATTCGAAGTATCAGATCAAAAAGTAAGTTTAATGGTTTGCTCAGAAAAGTTTTTATGGCAATCAAGACATCACACACATTTAAAACAAAGAGAAGCAAGAATCGCATTCCAAGCCTAATAAATTCACTAGAGTTTAATGAGTTTTCAATCAATGTTGGCGCTGGTAATACTAATTATTCCCCAGAAATAATTAATATAGATGTCGAAGCAACTGAGAACGGTGACATTATTGCAGATGGCCGCAATTTACCGGTAAGAACCGGTTCTGTTTCGCTTGTAATTTCTCAGGCAGTGTTAGAGCATACCCCCGAAACGAGTTTGAACCTGGCTGAAATCGAGAGAGTCTTGAAAACTAATGGAATACTCTATGTAGAGGTCCCATTTATGCAGACATATCATGCACATCCGCATGACTACTTTAGGTTCACTCACCATGGACTCAAAAGTTACTTGCATAACTTTGAAGTGATAGAGGAAGGGATTGCGGTTGGCCCAGCTTCAGCTGCTTCTCTCAATTTGAGGATGTTTTTAGCGACTCTTTTCTCGTTTGGCAATAAGAATCTTTTTATTATTTTTGGTGTTATCTTTGGATGGTTAACGCTTCCTCTGAAATATTTTGATTACTTTTTGGAGAGTAACCCTCTTTCTTATCATAGTGCCAGTGGAATATATGTCCTTGCCCGCAAGAAAAATTAAAATCCTTCATGTCGTCGACCTATCTAAGACGGGTGGGGTCGAAGTAATGTTCATGGACTTTTTGTCGCAAATTCTTGCTCTAGAGCCTGATTTTGAGCATGAGGTTTTTGTCTTGCGAGTTAATCAGGAGCGGAAAAATATACTTTCAAGACTTGGCGTCAAAGCATATTTTCCTGAAAATAATAAATATAATCTGCTTCGACGATTAAAAATTATCAAGTTAATGGCGGTAAAGAAATACGACATCGTTCATGGTCAGAATTATTCAGGAAACTTGTGGGCTGCAATTGGTAAATTTTTCCAATTGAGGACAGTTAAACTAATATCGCATGAGCATGGAGGATCGTGGGGGGCAGAGGGTCTACTTAAAATTGCAAGTCAGTTCTGGGCTCTTAACTCAAGCTTAATAATTTGTAATTCCAATGCGGCAGCTAAAATAATTAAGGGAAAGATCTACAAAAAAGCAAACCTAAGAGTGATATATAATGGTGTTCGAAGAACTAATCTAAAAATATCGATTGCTAAACCTAAAAATGATTTCAAAATTCTGTTTGTAGGTCGACTAGAGGAGGTGAAGGGGCTTAGAGAGCTGGCTTCGGCGTTAAAAATTTTACACGATCGAGATACACAGTTTATTTGTAATATTCTAGGCGATGGTGAATTACGAGCTTGGTTGTCCCGATATATAGAGGATAATGATTTATGCGGTAAAGTTACCCTTCATGGAATTGTGAGTAATGTAGATCAATATATGGCGAATTCTGATGTCCTTGTCCTTCCTTCGCTTAGAGAGCCTCTAGGCAATGTAATTATTGAAGCGGCTCACCAGAATCTTCCAGTTATAGCGTCTGAAGTTGATGGGATAACAGAAATTGTCAGACATCATGATACTGGAGTTTTACTAAAGCCAAGGTTTATCCGTAGTTTGCCCAAATTACCTAAGCAAGTAGTAAGCGCGTATGGTGAGTTGGTGGCTCCGATGGCGATTGATCCTAATGAACTCGCTCTAGAATTGATTCGACTTAAAAATCATCCTTCTGAGTGCAAGGCCCTTGGGCTGCGCGCTCAAGAATTATTGAAGGACTATACGGTGGAGCATTATACCAATGCCATTCGTGAAGTTTACTTAACTCTATGAAGGGCCATATGAAAAAAGTTTTAAGAGTAGGTACCTATCCGACAAGTGTATTTAAATCGATGGGTAGGAACTCTTACATGATAAGTGGAATGAAGTCTGTGAAGACCATCTTTGTCACGCCCAAATACGCTGGAACTCTATTCCCCGAGCCTTATAATACCAATGTTGTCACGTTGCCCTTTTTGGTAGTTCCGTCTCCTAAAGGAGTGGCAAGGTTACCACATGAGATTGCACGAGTAGCAAAGATTATAAGTTTTTCTATCAGTACAATATGGATTTTTTTAAAAGAGAAGCCGGATATCGTTCACATTCATTCTCCTATGTTCTTCTTGGTCGCTTTGTTTGCAAGAATTCGAGGAAAACGATGTTACATTACTTACCATGGCAATGAACACGAGCTTATTTACTCAAATCGCCTCCTAGGTGGGATATTTAATGGTGTTTTTTTTAGAACGTTTTCTCTTTCCGCCCAAATTTTAAATTATGGGGCTTTATATCCCAACTATGCAAAAAGTTATATTCCAATCGACAATGCAGTGGATGGAACCATTTATTTTAACAAAGGCCTTAACCGGAAAAATATTGTTCTGGCTGTTGGTAGACTGGAAAAACAAAAAGATTATCCGACCCTTTTGACCTCTTTCAGAGATTTGCTGATAATACATCCTGACTATGAGCTAAATATTGCTGGATCTGGGCAGGATGAGCAATCCTTGCGCTATTTGGCTAGTGATTTAAAGATTTCGGATTCCGTCAAATTTTTAGGTCACGTAGACCAAGATAGTCTGCCAGATCTGTATAACAGAGCTGATATATTCGTTCTTTGTTCTCTATGGGAGGGATTTCCTAAAGTGCTACTAGAGGCGATGGCTTCAGGATGCAAAGTTGTTGCTACTCGGGTCGACTCCATTCCCCGTGTTCTAGGAGCGAGCTATCCTTTTCTTGTGGACCCCAATGATGCGGATGACCTTTCGTCTAAACTTCTTTCAATTATTACTGAGAGTGATGAACTGAGATTCTCATATTCAGAAATACTAAAGAGGTATTCTTGGCCTAATGTGAGAGCCTCTATGGAAGATGAGTACAACAGATGAAGCCTCCAGATAGGGCTGAAAAGTTATTAATAGTAAATTCGTCTAATAAATTTTGGGGTGCGGAAGTTAGCCTTTTGATCTTTCTGAAGAGTCTGGACTCAATTAATTATGAGCTAGTAGTACGTAAAGATGGAGAAGGATTTTCTTCAGAGTTACAAAAAAATGATCTCAGCTACTCGATGTTCCAGCTGGAACTATCCCCGTTTAAGAAACAATTTTATAAATCTATTTTTAAGCTTGTGAAATTAGTTACTGGCGGGGAAATAAGTTCTATTTATGCTAACAATGAAGATCTCTCAACATTAATAGCAGTTTTAAAAATATTATTTTTTTTCCGTCTAAAAACATACTTACATATCCGAACTACGCCTAACATGCATGATTATTATAAGAAGCTCATGTTTCTTCATGATGGAGTAATATGTAACTCTCACTTTACCAAGCGGTCTTTACTAAAAAGGGTGCTCTTTCGATTTAGTAAGAAAATTCATGTAGTTTCAAATTCTCACGGGCAAAAAATTGTTGAGCGAGAGGTTACCTCTGAATTCGAAAACTATTTTGTTTCAGTTGGGAGAGTAAGTGAAGCAAAGGGTCAATTTGAAGTTGTCAAAGCGTTGAAACAGGCTGGTAAAAAAATTGACTCGAAGTACTTGATGTTAGGCGGAGCCCCCGATTCTGACCCACATATCCAAGAAATAAATTCCTATTTAAAACGAAATGATATGCAAGACAGGGTGTTTATTTACCCCTTTAAAAAAGATTTGAGTTCAATATACACAAATGCCATTGCAACGATAGTCTCTAGTACGAAGGAAACTTTCGGTAGAGTAGTAATAGAATCGGGAGTCTATGGGACTCCGGTCATAGTAAGAAATATTGAGCCATTGGTAGATTTCATCAAAGATGGTGAAAACGGTTTAATTTGGGATGGATCGCAGGAACATCTTATAGATCTGCTAACGGAGATATCTTCTGATATGGCTTACAGGAATTTTTTAGGTAGTAATTTCAAGAAATTAGTTTTGGAAGTCTACAGTGATGACAAATATTGTGGTGAACTGAAAAAAATAATTCAGGCTTCATACTAATGAAAATATGCCTTTACTCTTTGTCACCTAAGGTTGGTGGTGGTGTTGTCATTAAAACGATACTGCTTTTACGCTATTTAATTGAAGAGGGACATAATGTCGTTTGGGTTTACCCTAAGGTAAGCGGGACTTTACCTTCATACGTAAAAAGCTTTTTGGAAGACTACCAGTTAAAAACTATTGAAAAGAGAGCTATTCCATATTTTAGGGCGTTAGATTCAATAGATTTTTTTTCTGAGATAGAGGGTGACTTCGATATTCATCAGGTCATAAGTGGTTATTGCCTAGATGGGATGGTGTTCAGAAGGCTACCTAAAAAGTATTTTATATGGTCTGCTACGACGCTAAGAGCTGAGAAATACGATATAACTATCATGAGAATAAGGAATTTAAAGCATATAGTTTCATATCTAAATTTCAGAGTTGGACTTTTACTTGAGAAATTTGCGGCAAAAAGAGCGTATAAAATTTTTGCAGCATCAAACTCAAGCAAGGAAAGTATCGTGAATGAGTTTAAACTTGTGCCCGATAAAGTGCAGATAATCCATCCTGTTATAGATACAGAACGCTACGCATACCATCCTTTATCGTCGAGATCTGACCAAGAGCCTTATGTTCTTTATATGGGAATATTCAGTAGCCGTAAGAATATTGATCTCTTAATCCAGTCATTCGTCCTGGTTCATAGGCAAAATCCGCTAATCAAACTGAAGCTCGTTGGTAAATTAAATGGGTTTGGTAATTATTTTGAAACATTAATAAAGACTCTTGGGCTACAAAACTGTGTGAAAATTGTAGGAGAAGTACCCGACAATACTATATGGTATCAAAATGCTATCTGCACTGTTCTAACGTCATTTGAGGAAGGTTTTGGGATGGTACTTGCAGAATCATTATCCTGCGGGACGCCGGTTGTTTCGACTAACTCAGGTGGAGTAACGGATATAGTAAAAGATGGTGTCAATGGGTTTCTTGTAGGGTATAGCGAAGAAGAGGTGTCTCAAGCTATTCTTAAGCTTCATGATAATGTTGAAATGAGAGAGCGTTTTTCAGTAAATGGCAGAGAGCATGTAGTAGAGTCATTTTCAATTGCCGCTATAGGGTCAAAAATCGTTTCTGAATATAAATTATTTTTAGAGAAAACGTCTAATGAAGATTAGATTTTTTAATCTCTATTACCTATTTTTTTCAATTGCTCTTAGTGCGGCGGTCTTTCCATCAACTCTTGGTAATTATTTCGGATTTATAATCCCTTTGGGATTCGCTACTTTTGTTTTAGATGAGTTAATTTTATTAACTTCCGTTGTGTTAATGCTTTACTCTGTTGTCACAGTACCAAAAATATCTCACAAAATCGGTGGATATGGAAGCTTTTTGGTCGCGTTTCTCATATTCTTAGTGGGAGGTTTTGCTCTTAGTTGGTTTAGAGCTGATAATTCTTTAGAAATCATTAGTAGAGATAGGTGGATTGCTCTTAATTCTTTTGCTCTATTAATGCCGTTCGTATACAAACCCAATATGCATGAATTAAGAAAACTGTATAAGCATTTTGCCGTATTTATGGGAGTGTTAACTACTACAAAGCTTTCATGTTTTGTAGTTTTAGGTCCAGAGTTTCAACTCTCACAATTTGGACCTGGCTTTTTGTTTATGCTAAGTCTTTGTCTGGCTATTTATTTGTGGTCGGATGAGAGTTTAATCAAAAAATGTATTTGTAGTTTCATTGTTCTCTTGGTTAGCATTTTTGGCGAACAGATGTCTGCGATTCTGCTGGCTTTAATGTGCATATGTATACCAATTTATTTTTCATTTTTTAAATCTAATATATTGGCTGTTATATCATTGTCATTTTTAGGATTGATAGCTTTTTTTCTTTTGATAAGTATCAATTTAACAGACGTAGCACTTGCTTTTAAACTTAATCCACTCAATTTCACCATAGTAGATAAACTCCTCATTTACTTAGAGCTTTGGACTGCACCATTTGTTGGTATTTCTCCAATCGAGTTCTTTTTGGGTCGGGGAGCAGGCTACTCTACTGAAATTTTTGCATATAATGAATTCCTGGACACTTATACGCTTGTGAAACACTCGCTTGCCCATAATTTCTTGGTTACTTTATTCATGAAATTTGGCCTTATGGGTCTGATTTTCTTTTTAGCGGTTGTTTTCTCAATCTTTACGCCGATATCGAGGAAATTTGATTTTGAGGATGCAACTTTATTAAAATTACTTTTGTTTTTGATGTTTTTTAATTTTTTCTCAACGCCAGGTATATGGAAGATAAGAAAGGGAATATTCTTGTGGTTCGTAGTCGGATTATGTTATTTCTATCGCAGATACAGGGTGACGGAAAATGTCTAATAGAGTTAAGTCTCGTAGATCAGTGCTTATTCTGTCTGCGTTTGAGGGATCTATTATTAGCTTTAAGGGGCCTCTCATCGAAGATTTAGTTAAAAAACAATATTCTGTTTACATTTTGGCGCCGGATTTTTCTCGAGAAACAAAGAATTCTCTGATTAAAATGGGTGTAAGACCCGTGGATGTAAAGCTCTCTCGGGACAGTTTTAATATTTTTCAAGATTTGATTGATTTATTTCGGCTGGTTATTCTCATGTGTAAAATCAAACCTGATATTTTTCTGGGTTATTATATTAAGCCGGTGATATGGGGTGGTATAGCTGCATTTGTGGCTAGGGTGCCAAAGCGAATTGTTATGATTGAGGGGCTGGGACATATTTTTACTGACACTAACACTAGAAAATCCGTCAAAAGTATTATCATTAGACAGCTTGTATCGTTTTTGTATCGAGTTTCTTTGATGGCCAGTAACTTTGTTTTTTTCCTGAATAACGATGATAAAACAGAATTTGAGACAAGAAAATTAA
>Ga0209482_1001335_pt1 | contig 17231 bp, 6 predicted proteins | sample CoawatmetaG10DNA_FD_187512 | JGI IMG/M metagenome (GOLD analysis project Ga0209482, IMG submission 187512) | Marine microbial communities from the West Antarctic Peninsula - Coastal water metaG104-DNA (SPAdes) (version 2) | ecosystem: Environmental > Aquatic > Marine > Coastal ...
GATCACCTTTTGTAGATGAGCAAGTAGGTCCAGTAACACTGGGAAGAATTGTGCTTAGAGAGGGCATGCTAAATGTTCCTAAAGAAAAAATTTCTTTACAAAAGTTCTTAAGCTACCATCCGTACATTGTTAGTGGTAAGATTCAAGAGTACAAGCCAGAGAGTATTGCTGAAACAGAAATAGACTGGATTGAAGTAGAGTTAGAAGCAATGAACTTAGCAAAGGCTATGGATATTGATGAAGCTGAAGCTGTATTGCGCGTAGAATTCGGTTCAGGCGTGTCTAAGCTCTCTTCTAAGGAGCTCAAACGTGACTTGCTTATATTTGCGCGTAAAAATCCTTACTTGTTCTTAAGTCTCGCGAATGACGATAATGTACATCTAAGAAACATCGGGATTAAAGCTACAGAGCAGGGCATATTGAAATTGTCTCCTGATAACAGAACATTCACTTATGGTGAGACTGGACGTAAGCTTATGACAATACCGTTTGATGAGCATCCATATTCAGCATTAGCTGCTTACTTCAAAACAGATGAAGGTATGGAAGTTTTAAAAGCTATAGAAAAAAGAATATAAATTACCTAAGCGGTGTGTGTCAATGAGGCATGCACCGCTTTTAACAAATAAAAATTATGAGCGTAAGCGTAGACACTGTTTATCAACGGGTATTAGCCATACTCAACAAAGAGCAAAGAGGGTATGTTACGCCTCAAGAATTTAATCTATTTGCCAATCAAGCGCAGATGGATCTGTTTGAGCAATACTTTTACGACATCAATCAGTTTGGTCGTCTGCACGGTAATGACACGGAGTTCTCCGACATGCTCAATATTCTCAACGAAAAAATAAATCCTTTTGAGGTTACTGCTGCAATGACATATGCTGCAAGCCACTGGTCTCCACCTTCGGATTTATACCGTATAGGTACGCTTATCTATAATAACATAGAAGTTGAAAGAATAAATAAGAATGAATTCTTATATATCAATGCGTCACCTTTACTTAAGCCTACTAACACTCGACCTATATTCGTCGCCAGTGCATCGGGATACAAAGTATATGGTGCTGCTGAATTAATTACAGGAGTAACGTGTAACTATATTAAAAGACCTGCTGCTGCAGTGTGGGGATATACCACAGTTAGCGGAGCGGCGTTATATAACTCTTCTACCTCAACAGATTTTGAGTTACACGATTCAGAAGAAACTGAATTAGTTACTAAAATATTAGAGTTTGCAAGTTTATCTATAAGAGACTTGAGTCTTTATCAAGTAGGTAATCAGATGGAAGCACAAAACACTCAACAAGAAAAATCTTAATAGATGGGGCTAATAAATCAAACTAACGAACTGTACTACGAAGGTGCCGATGGTGTCTGGAACAGTGGCGATGAAAACTACGGTAATTATCAATTCACCAGTATTAAGGATATTATAAATAACTTTATGGTTTCTTATGTTGGTGAAGATAAAATTATTAGTAAGATTAAAAGAACTGACGTTGCTTTTCACGCCCAGCGTGCCATTCAAGAGTTAAGCTTTGATACACTACCTTCTCAAAAAGCAAAAGAGATTGAAGTAGGACCATCTCTACATATGATATTACCACAGGATTATGTTAATCACGTAAGATTCTCGTGGACAGACAACTCAGGTATTGAAAGAATCATATATCCGACTAGACAAACAAGCAACCCATCTGCTATTGCTCAGGATAGCAACTACGAATATACATTTGATAACAACGGTGAGATCATATACTCAGATCAATCGGAAACGTTAACTAAGTTTAACGCTGCTTCTACAAGCGTAACCCCCAACAGTACGGACTTAAGTACTGCAGAGCTAATAAACCTCTACAGATACGGCCGCAGGTACGGTTTGGAGCCTGAGAACGCCCAAGCTAATGGTGTTTTTTATATTGACCAACTAAAAGGTATCGTGCACTTTAGTTCGGACATGGTAAACAGAATAGTAACGTTGAAGTATATCAGTGATGGCTTAGGTACAGATGCTGAGATGCGCGTACACAAGTTTGCTGAAGAAGCTATTTATAAGTACATCGCACACGCGGTATTAGCAACTAGAGCAAATACGCAGGAGTACATCGTGCAAAGATATAAAAAAGAAATGTCTGCAGCAAGACGCAACGCTAAACTACGTTTGTCTAACATTAAGATATCGGAGCTTGCACAAGTAATGAGAAATCAATCCAAGTGGATTAAACACTAGAATATGGCTAAACTACAGCATACATTTGTCCAAGGGAAGATGAATAAAGACCTTGATGAAAGGTTAGTGCCTAATGGACAGTATCGCGATGCCCAGAATATACAAGTAAGCACTTCTGAGGGTTCTGATATTGGAGCAGTTGAAAATATACTGGGTAATACCATACAAAACAAAAAAGATGGAAGCGATAACTGGGATGAATCATTTGGATTAACAAACGCTAAATGTATTGGAACAGCTCGCGATACACAAAATGAAAAAATATATTGGTTTTTTACCAGTGATGAAGCTGATGCCGTTATAGAATATAATCAATCCACCGGCTTTGTAGCTCCTGTATTAGTTGATATGGGTAATGTGTTAAATTTTAGTGAAAACTTTTTAATAACAGGTATTAATGTGCTAGAGGGTATGTTAATATGGACTGATAATGCAAACGAGCCTAGACTAATTAATATAGCTACTTTTAAAGCAGGCTCAACCCAAACATCATTAGTATTTACCACAACAACCCAAGTATACGGGAGAAATTTTATAGCATCAGACGTTACTGTTTTAAAACAAAAACCGTCTACAGCCCCTACATTTACTGCCGCTGCTTCAATTAGAGGCGGTAACGGCACAGGTGTATCTCCTGTAATAACTTTTGCTAAATTTACAGTAGGTATTGGCGGCGAAGAAGTGCCTGTTTTACCCGGGGCAATAAGAACCATTACAACTGAAGTTGAACCAAATTGGAACGCTAATGACGTTATAGTTTTATCAACTTTTTATATTAATAATCAAAATTATAAAGAATACTACGAAGTAAGAGGTAATGTAACCAGTGTAACAACTGCTGGTGGTGTTTCCACAATTGTATTTACAGTATTATACGTTACTACAACAATAGACGCTTTTGTTTATGAGTGGGAATGTTTATTAGTTGAGGACGAACCAATGTTTAATCTTAGCATTCCTCGCTTTGCTTATAGATGGAAGTATGCTGATAACGAATACTCTGCTTTTTCTCCTTTTACAGATGCTGTTTTTGTTCCGGGACCATATTCGTATGACCCGTCAAATGCTTACAATAAAGGCATGCAAAACAACATTAGAATATTAACTATCAACGGCTTTACACCTAGCGTTGTTGATGTCGGTGGTGTTGTTGAGGTAGATATACTATATAAAGATTCGTCTTCATCCGTTATTTATAGGGTGGACACTGTGCCCGTAGCAACCACCACTTTATCGATAACTTCTGAGTTAATATACAATGTTATATCAAGTGAGCAATTTATACGCCCATATGATAATGTGCCAAGGAAAGCTCAAGCTCAAGAAATAATAGGCAATAGAATTGTATATGGTAATTATTTGCAAAATTATAATATAAGTGAGCCTGTAGATATATCGGTATCGATACCTTCTACTAACATAACGACATTGCTTATACCAGAGCAAAGTATTAAATCACAAAGATCTTATCAAGTAGGCCTTGTATATTTAGATGCTCTTGGCAGAGAAACGCCTGTTTTTACAAATGACGGGGCTACGTTTATAGTGCCAAAAACAAACGCTACAAAGTCAACTAAAATACGCGTGTCTGCAGATAACAATCCCCCAACAAATCTGCTAACGCACTTTAAATACTATATAAAAGATATATCAAATGAGTATTATAATTTAATACTTGATAGATATTATGACAGTGATGATGGTAATATATGGCTGTCGTTCCCCTCCGCGGAAAGAAACAAAGTTGCGGTCGATGATTTTATAATATTAAAAAAACAACACAACACAGATATACCTGTAACCGATAAAGCTAAATACAAAATAATTGACATTAGTAATGAAATCCCTGTTTCTGTAAAAACGTCTAGGGAAGCTTATACTCAAAGCATTGTTCAGCATGGAGCAATGAATCCGGCTGCGGGAGCAGCGGGTGCGGGGAATGTATTTCAACCTATTGATACCAGCCTTAGGGAGTTTAATTTTGAGGGGCCAACGTTAATTGACGCCCCTGAATTTTACGCGGCCTTTAGTCAACCTAAAACAACCTTTGTTAGATTTAGATCAATAGGATTAACTGTAAATAAAATTTCTGAATTTTATCAAGTAGTAAGAGGTGGCCCTAATGGCGGTGCAATTGTGGTAACCGATTTGCAACCTTACGATTTAGAATTAACAGAAAGTATTTCTCCCCTTGATACTTGGATTCATGACCTTCTACCTACGGATACTTACACTATAGAAATAGCTTTAGCTGAGCAAATCAATTCGCCACAATACGAAGGTAGATTTTTTGTTAAAGTAAATAGAGATTCAATACTTGAAGATTCTGTTATATATAACTTTACAAACGACCCAGCCGATTATGCGCAGGTGGGCAGTTATTTAGATGTTCCAGAAACATTTTTAAATCCTCCCTCTAATTTTGTACAGGGGGTAAGCTATTACATTCCTCCCTCTGGTAATCCAAGTGGCTTTTGGGGATGGGCAGAAAACGCAGCAGCAACAAACCCGCCATCGGCCTCAACTTTTCAACAACCTACTATAGGGCTTAGAAATATTGGTTTTGGATTAGCTCCGTTTTGGACTGACGGAGTGTTGATACCAAATCAAAATCCCGCTGGGTCTCTTTTAAACGGGCTAGGCTATGGTAGTTCTAATAATTTTGTTACAAATTTGGTTTCCGGTAATATTGTACAGTTTTATGATTCTCAATTAGATAAGTGGTCAAGTAGCTTATACAAAATAAAAACAATTGTAATAAATAGTTTTACAACTAGAGAAGTAGGCAATTCGGAACCAAGCAAAACGTTTAGCATTGAGTTTACAGAACCTTTTTCAGACGAACTATCCACTGCTACCGCATTTTGGAGCAGGGTTAGAATTATGCGAAGAAGAAGATATAATTCAATTAAATTTGATGAATTTACTAAAGTATTAGGATCACCTAATGGCGCGGTATTTGAAACAGAACCGTCGGAAGCTATAGATTTAGATTTGTATTATGAAGCAAGTGATTCTATACCTATAGCAAATTTAGATACCGATCAAACTTTAGATTATTTTAACTGCTATACATTTGGCAACGGTGTTGAATCTAACAGGATAAGAGATGACTACAATGCATCAACTATCGGCAAAGGCACTAAAGCATCAAGTATATTACAAGATGGCTATAGTGAAGAGCGAAGAGGAGCGGGATTAATATATAGTGGTATATTTAATAGCACAAGCGGTGTAAATCAGCTTAATCAATTTATAGCGGGGCTTAAAATTACTAAAGATTTAAATCCTATATACGGAGGGATACAAAAGCTGCATGCTAGAGATACTGACTTAGTTGTTCTTATGGAAGACAAGTGCTTTAGAGTTATGGCAGACAAGGACGCTCTTTATAATGCTGACGGGAATTCCAATGTTACTTCTACTAATAATGTTCTTGGACAGTCTATACCTTACGTAGGAGAATTTGGTATATCAAAAAATCCAGAATCATTTGCTACGTTTGGGTTTAGAGCTTATTTTACAGATAAAGCAAGAGGTACGGTTATTAGATTGTCTAGAGATGGTATTACAGAAATAGCGGATAAAGGCATGTCTTATTACTTCCAAAACGAATTAAAGAATTCAACGGGAGCTATTGTTGGTTCTTATGATTCAGATGCATCTTCTTATAATGTTGCCATAGGCAGCTCGCACACATCATTTAAAGAGCTGTCTGACGGCTGGAACACTACGTTGTCATATATACCAGAAGCTGGTGTTTCATTGAACAATGAGTATTACACGTTTAAAAACGGTAATTTGTACGAACACACTAACCAAACAAGGTCAAACTTTTATGGAACTCAGTACGATTCAACTGTCACACCTATATTCAATGATGCCCCAACAAGCATTAAAAACTTTAAGACTCTTTCGTACGAAGGAGACGCTGGCTGGACTGCCGATGTCGCAACAAACATGCAAGACGGTGAAGTAACTTTTTGGAAGAAGAAAGAAAGCTTATTCTTTAACTTTATCAAAGGCAAGGCTACTACGCTGGCTAATATAGATACAGAGGAGTTTTCTGTTCAAGGGCTAGGTAATGTTTTAACTTACAATTCGGTAAGCAACATTATTACAATAAACGGCGAAGTAAATGATTCATTGCAAGCGGGTGACATAATTTATTCATTGCAACCAGCCTTAAGAGTAATAGGCACCGTACAATCTGTAGACAGAGATTCTAACTCGTTTAGACTTTTAACAGCGTCTCCAACGCCTTTACCAGTTGCTGATAACTTTATGTTGTTTGCGAAAGACAGCGAGGTAAACACATCAGGTATAATTGGATATTATGCTGAAGCTAAAATGACAACAACAAGTGGCAACAAGAAAGAGCTCTTTGCAGTTAACTCTGAGGTCTTTATAAGCAGTGAATAATGTGTAATAATAACATATAACTTATTTTAATATGGTAGGACTAGATAGTATGATACAGGGTGGCATGGGAATTGCCAGCGGTATTATAGGCCACAAAAAAAGAAAAGAAGAACAAAAAGTAGCTAAAGGTCAATACGAAAGTGATATGGCCGCCTTTAGAGGTCTAGACACGTCTAATCCTTTTCTTAATCAAGAAAACGTATATGAAGATTTAACTGTCAATACAGCTCAAGCTGATTTTACTGCACAACAGCAGAATCAAGGAATGGCTAATATGATGGGTTCAATGAATCAAGCTGCTGGTGGATCAGGAATTGCTGCAATGGCGCAAACCTTAGCTAACCAACAATCTCAAAACGCGCAGCAAGCAAGCATTAGCATTGGGAATCAAGAAGCAGGCAATCAAATGGCTGAAAGACAAATGGCAGGGTCGTTACAAAACCAAGAACGCGAAGGAGAGTTAATGTCTAGGGACATGGAGCGTAATCAAACTGAAACAGAGTTAGGTATGTCACAGAATAGACTAGGTGCTGCTAATCTGGCAAGGCAAGAGGCAACTCAAGCTATTATAGGTGGTGTGGGCAATATAGCTAGCGCAGCTATAAAAGCTAATCCAGCGATGCAGGGAATGGCTGCCATGGATGGCGTTACGTCTGCTGCAGGCCAATTAATAAGATAATATATGGCTAATAGCGATTTAATAAAAGGTGAAGGTACCGTAAGAAGCTCCCAAGGGTTTGTGGATTACGGAAAACAATTTACAGGCACAGGAGATGGAGGCACGCAATTTGTTAGAGCAAGTGCTGCGGCTAACGAAGCAAAAATGCAACAAGTGCAGACCACAGTTAATAATGCAATGGGCAAGATGAAAAATAATCTTGACTTAACTGGGTTTAAACCTGAAGAGCAAAAAGCAATGCGCTCTTTTTTAATAGGTGAACGTAACAAATATGCTGCAGCAGCTTCTGAATTAGGTAAACTAAATGACGCTTCGGATCCTGATTACCAATATTATGTAGATGTAATGAACGGAGTTAACAATAGCTTTACTAATTTATCTGCACAAGTAAATGCTTATAAGCAAAATAAAATTGAATTTGCAGACGGGTATAATCAAGGGATGTACTCTAGTGGTAACGATGGTGACCTGGAATTAGAGAACATGTCCATTATGGGGTTTGGTGATAACGTAGCTCCACTATATATAGGCGAGGGTGGTAACTTAGGCTTTGAAACATCTAAAGGTAAAGTTAGCTTTAATGATTACCAGCCACCATTTATGAAAGACTATGATCTTGCAAGCAGTTTAGCTACTACTGCAAACTCGTTGCATAAATCTCATACACCCCTTTCTCCTTCACAAGAAAATGTTATACGCTTAGGTTTGCAAAAATCTTTAGGTAGACCTAATGCTTTAAAATCAATTGTTAGTGAAGACTTTAGTGACGACGGATTTGTATTTGATGGCATAGACATTAATGCTCCCGATGCTAAAGAACAAGTTATTGGAAGAATAATGGAGGGCTACCGTTCAACCGCACAGGCTGGCTATAACGAATACCAAGCACGTACAAATAAAGGTGGAGGCAAAAGCTCGGGAAGATCAAAAGAAAGATACTACAACACCCGCGAAGGATATACCAATAACAAAGAGGGGTCAATAGCTTCTAAACTTGATGCTGTTGATAATACGCAGCTAGAAATGGAAATATACGGTTTTAAAGTTAGTCCAAGTTATAAGCCCGTAATGGATGGTGATAATCAAAAAATAGACAAGGATGGTAATCCTATGCAACAAAGAGTAAATGGAATGTATAATGTCAGTACACCTGCAGGCGTTAAGCAATTTACTTACCAGGATATGCTCAACTTTATGAATGCATAATTAAATATAATAAAGTATGGATTTAACAAATTTAACCCCAGGGCAAATAGAATTTTTAGCTAACAAAGCTGAAATGAGCCCGGAAGAATACATTTCTGCTTATTCTAATAATGAGCCGGGAAAGACAAACGACTCGATGGAAACAGACCCACCAGCGAGTCAGAATACAGAAACGTCCGCTGGGGAATCCAGTTCGGGCGATATTTCTTTGGGGTCACCAGTAGTTGAAGGAGAAGATTCTTACATGGGAATGGGAGCCGCTTATGGTAACGTTCTTCCCGATCTTCCTGTAGTATCACAACCAAAACAAGATCGTCAAAAGCTTAATAGTCAAGAGTACAATAATTACACTACTTCAAAGTTAGGCGTATTAGATCAATCAAACCCAAGTGACGCTACAACAATTGCCGACCCTAACATCTACAATATAAAAACCACAGGCGTTAAAGATGCCACAGTGGAAGATATATATAATGTAGGCTGGTACGGCGGTACAACTACTTCAACTGCAGATGATGTTTCAATGGAAACAACAGAAAACCCTGTTGATTTAACCCCTGAAGTATCTAATGTTAAATATAACACAGACGGGACAACTAATTTTGTAGATACTTATTATAATGCTTTTGATTTATCTGAAACAGGTATTGTCAAAGAAGCATTTGAAGGGTGGCTAATTAAAAATGGTTATGCGGAAGATTTTGAGCAAGACATTTTAGATGGTACTTATACTTCTAAATGGTATGATGGGAGCTACGGTGGGGGTGAGGTCACTGGTGAACAAGCTATTGCTATAGAAAAAGAAAATACTTTATATAGATTTTTACAGGACTACGTAGAAGAAACTCAATCGCAGGTAGACAAAAAGAATGCTATTAATGATTTTGAGGGCAATAAAAAAGCATTTTCAGGTGCTATAGGGTATGACAATGTGTTAGATACATACTATAGTAGAGCATCCGAAAGCCAATCTTTAGAGCCTCTTTACAACTATGATATTTTAAACACGTTTAATCAAAATAACTTCCGCCAACTAAATGCGAGAAATGAAAAAATTGCATTAAAACAAGCCGAAGAAATAAAAAAAGAAAAAGAGCGTAATACACTACAGTCTTTTGACAATTCTGCAATGCAAACATTAGAAGCAGGTGTGGAGGGATTTGGTGGGGCTGGCCTTGATTTTATACAATGGGCTGAATCAGGTGTTGCAGGTGCTCTGGGCCTTAGTGATTCTTATGTAGATAGACAAAGACTTTATCGTCAAGAAGCTGATGCTTGGGATGTTAAAAATCTAAACTACATGTCTGCTTCCGGTAAAGAAGTATTTGTGGGGGACACAAACTACATTGTAGATAACGAAGGCATTATATACGATGTAGATGCTGGTTATGTTGCTAACGGATCTTTAGACGAGGCTACAACCAAAGCTATATTAGATGGCGCTAAAGAATCAAAAGAATTTGGTAGTGATGTAAATGTGCGTGGTGGAGCTGTGCAGATGGGTGCCGTTATGGGTAACATTGGTTTTCAAGTTTTAGCTACCAGAGGTTTAGGCTTAGGTAGAGCCGCTGCTTCAGCTAGCTATATGGCTAAAGCAAACGGATTTAAGTCTGTTGCTCAATACAATAAGTACCTTTCTATGGTACAACGCGGGGGAACCAATATGCGCGGTATTAAAAATACCTCAACATTTGGTTTAAAATTACCATTTAATCCTGCAGTTGCTGAATCAACTGCATTCCAAACTTTTTACGGTGCGGCTTCAGGCTATGAGCAAACAATCATGGCAGCTAAAAATGCAGGGCTAACTAATAAAGAAGCCGAGGATTTAGCTTCTCAAGCAATGCTTGAAATGGGCATACTTTACGGTATTACAGGACCTATTAACCCGCGTATTGCTGCAATGAAAAATCTTGACGATTTCTTGTCTCGTTCAGGAATTGCAAATCGTGCAGTAAGAGATTATTTAAAAGCTGGCAAAAACCCAATAGCATTTAGAGAATCTTTAAAAGACGGGATAGTAGCAGTTGCAAATGTTTCTAAAAAGTTTATAAGCGAAGGCTCTAAAGAAGTTGTACAAGAAAATATTCAACAATTTGGAGAAACTAATATTGTAAACAAAAGATTAAACGATGCTGCGGGTGCTGATTTTGTAAAAGATACGTACGATCGTAAAGATTTTATTGAAACATCTATACTATCTTTTGCTTCAGCTGGATTGTTAGGTAGTGTAAATTTATCCAATATAGGTTTTAAGCCATCTAATAAGCAAAGATTGATGAATCTTTATACTTTTGGCAAGGACATGGCAGGTGGATCAACTCGCTTAGATGCAATGGTTAATAATGGCAAAATAACCAGAGACCAAGCAGACGAAATAATTCAGCAAGCTGGGGCAGTTAATCGTATGGCTGATCGTATACCTTCTTTTTTATTAAGTGAAGAAATAGAGCAAACGGATGTAGTAGAAATATTGACTCTTATGTCTTCCGTGCAAGACATGGAAAATCAAAAGAAAAAAATGGATAAGTCAATGCACGGTATTATTGACGCATCTATTGAAGCCGCAAACACTCAGATACAAGATTTAAGCGTTGAGGCAATGCTAGAAATAAACCTTGCCAAGCTAAGAAAAGAATCTTCGACTACTACAAAGCTAGGTAAAAAAGTAGGGTCAAAAGTTACTACCTTCAAAAATAAAGCGGAAATGAAAGCTGCTGGGTTCGGCGATATTGATGTTAACTCTGATGGGCTTTTTATATCTGCAACAGGTGAAATCATTATTAATTTAGAAGTTGCTGCTTCTACAGGAGCTGTTTCCGTGGGTTCTCACGAGATGCTACATAGTATACTTAGAGCAGAAATTAAAAATAATCCTGAATTTAAGGGTAGAATAATTAACGAATTTAGAGAAACCCTTCGTGAGAAAGGAATGCTAGAGGCGTTAGATAAAAGAACGCAAGTAAAAAATGAAAAAGGAGAGCAGGTATATGACATTACAATTAATGAAGATGGCACTGCTGTAGGCGAGGATGTTGACGAGTATTTAAACTTCTTTTCCGATGCTATCGCAAAAAAAGAAATTACATTCGAGCAAGGTGGGGATTCATTTTGGTTCAAGCTGGGCAAATGGATAGGTAAAGCTTTAAAGGGGCAGTTTAAAACAAAAGACATACAATTTGAAAACGGACAACAAGTTTTTGATTTTGTTAAAGACTATCAAGCTTCTTTCGAAAAAGGTAAATTATCCGCAGCAGCAAAAGCGAAAGCAAGATCTTCTAAAAATATTTCTAATGAAGGTACCAAAAAGTCAGCTTCTGATATTTCTGCTGCAGCCAATAAAGCAAAGCAAGTTTTAGAAAAAGTAAGTTCAAATATGGACTTATTCGATGGCAACTCTCCTATTATTGCGCGAGTAGCCAGCGGAATGGTTGATGCCCAATTAGCTAAATTAACTATAAAAGGATTAAAGTTTGATCAAGAAGAAGCTAGAGGCGATATTCTTTACCGCTTGTATACTAATAATGACATTACTAAATTTGATGGACGTGGCACATTATATGGATATCTCAATGGTCGCATAGCATTTCGTATTAAGGATATGCTTAAGGCTTCCGGCGAAGGCAAAAACGATATTGTTGAAGACTTTAATAGGAGCGACATAGAAGACCTTAAAGGCGCGGCTGCTGATGTTACTACTATAGAACAAATAGAAGACCGCACGGAAGCTGAAAAGCCTTCTTATCGTCCTTTGCTTGATAGCCGTATGGCAACACCTGAGCTAAAAGCAGCGTTGCTGGAAAAACTTCCTAGAATTGTTGGTACACTTAAAAGTCGTATTGACGCTCCGGTTTCAAAAAATATTACTATTACCCCATTGGTAAATGAATTACGCCTTGCTGTAGGTAAGCAGTTAGACATTGATTTGAAAAAAGCAATGGGAGGCAAAAAAGATGGTGTACTTAGAAGATTTTTAACAGACAATAAAAAAGCTATTCTTGAGAACATGACCACCACTTACTTAATGTCAGCATTTCCTGCTGCAATACAGAAAAAAGTAGACGGAGCTTGGACTAGTGATTGGAAAGATAAAAAAATTGATAGAGAATCTGTAGATACAGACAAAGCAGGTAGAACATCTGGTGCGGAATTGGTTAGACGTTTACCTAATGCTTCAACAAAAATAGATGATAAAACATTTTTATCTTTTATTTTAGATGAAAAAGGTAATCCTCTTCGCGGTAAAAAAGAATCGCTAGCTAAAGCAATAGCAGAAGAAATGGCCATTGAGTATGTTAACCAGGAAATGCAAAATCCTGATAGCAAAATCCGCCAAGTTTTTGAAGCCAATCAAGAGCGCCTCGGGGTTGAGCTAATAGAAAACTATGTTGCTAAACTAAAACTAGACTTTGAACGCGGTAATGTTAAACGTTCTGTAACCGAATCTCAAATTGAACTAATTCAACAAGCAGCAATTGCTAAACTTCAAAATAAAGAAGTAGAATACAATATTATACTTGATCTTATCGATCCTGATCAACGTGAAGATTTTGAAACGTTTGTGGCTACTGAAATAGTAGGTAGTGCTACAACTGGTTTTACAAGCTATATATCTAATATAGAGCCAGCTTCACCTGAATTTGCGGTGGCTATAGAAAACTTTGAAGCTTTTAAAGCTAGTCCAAAAGAAAAAAGCAAGGCAATATTAGATTTTAATACAGCATTAATAAATAAACTTGATCCTGCTGTTCAATCTGCAATAGGCGACACTAAATCTTTTCTTTTTAGCATTGTTCTTGAAAAAGATGCAAAAACAAATAAAAGAAAAAAGTATATAAGAGACAAATTTTCAACACGTAGAATAAAACCTTCTAGATTATCTAAAGAGGACCAGGAAATTTTAAAAAATGCTAAAGCTTTCACAGCAGGTGACCTTTTATCTAAAAATATTAGAAAAATACTTGCTGAATCTGCAACGCCCCCTTTAGATAAAATAAATAAAATAAATAAAAAATACGGGAAAGAAATTAAGGAAAGGAATGAAGCTAATTTATTAGCAATGATGTATTATTGGCAAGCTGTTTACGATGTGCTGGCAAAAAATCCTGCCCTAGCAACCGGTATGCTTTTGCACATACAATCGATAAGCGATTCTAGAGCTAATTTAGCGAGCATGACTACGTTGAAGGATATAGAAGCGCATAACGGAAGCCAAGCTCCTTACATTAACCCTAAAACTAACGAGGCAGTATGGTTAGTATATACAAAGGCTAACACTAAAGTGGAAAGTGGAGAGCTAATTGTAAATGTAAATCATCCTTTATATAAAGAGGCACAAAAATTTGCCGGCAATAGCAAAAAACCAATACAGGCGTTTTTACAAACATATCATGAGCACGCCAGCCCTTTATCTAAAATTAACGGTGCAATATTTAAACAAATCCAAAGGCATGCTAGCGCCGTTAGAATCAATCCTTCTCAAACTATAGTGCGTAATAGGTTATTTAAAGAATCATTAAAAGCTATTTTAAGCAACTTTAATCAACAAATAACATCTAGTCTTTCCGCTGCTATAAGCGATGTAGGCAGTAGCAAAAACGTTTATGGGTTAGGTAAAACTTCGGAAGCCAGAGATTTTAGAATGACTATGCTTCCTCCCCTTATGCGTGATAACATTTACGAAATACAATCTAGCGATCCTGCTATAAACCGCGCTGAAAGCAAGCTGAGCACTGCGTTCCCGCAAGGTTTAAATATTGATGAAGATAAAGTTGCTAAAATTACTTCTGAAAACAAGAAAAGCATAACAATACCTACTGCAATATTTATGGTTGGCGGGCCTGGTTCAGGCAAGTCTTCTATTGTAGAAGGTTTAGACCTTATAGAAAAAGGTTATAGGTATGTTAATCAAGATCCTTATTTAGAAGAGTACATTAGAGAAGCGGGTCTACCCACAGATGAAAAAACTTATGATAAAGATCAAAGATCATTACGTGCTAAGCTTGGCTGGAAAGCTAGAAAAGCTGCAGAAGCTGATTTAGAAAGATTTACTGCTGGTAAAGAAAGTATGGTAGTTGATGGCACTGGAGCATCTTATAAAGCTACTACTAAAAAAATGAAGGCTTTAGAAGCAGCCGGGTTCGAAATACAAATGGTATTTGTAAACACCAGTAAAGATGTTGCGGTAAAAAGAAACCGTAATAGGAGCGAACGCTCTTTGGCTGACTTTATTGTTACTAAAACTTGGGACAGTGTTCAAGAAAGCGCTATTCAATACCGAGAAGATTATGCCGGCAGATTTTATGAGATAAACACAGATAATTTATCATATAACCAATCTTTGCCAAAAGATTTTGTTAATGTAGTTAATAATGGATTAAACCAATCTCAAGTTAAAAGAAGCGTAACGCTATCAGAGGAGTTTAACCAAATGATTGAGCGCACTAAAGGGGTTGCGGCTGATAAAGTGTATTCAGACGCCCAAGCTCGTATGCAAGGTGAAAATAAAGGTAAATATCGTTTGTTTGTTCCTTCAACTGCTGAAGATTTTAGAGGTTTAACCTCATATACATTTGCTGGTAAAGGAAAACAAGGTGAAGCTGATCAAAAGTTTATTGAAGATAATTTGGTTACACCTTATGTTAGGGGTATTGCAATGATTGAAGCGGTTAAACAACAAGTTCGCCGTGAATACAATGCTTTAGCTAAAGAGAGTAAGCAGTACTTTAAAATGCTTGGCAAAAAAATTGGTGATACCAAATATACATATGACCAAGCATTAAGGGTATACATGTGGAATCAGCAAGGCATCGAAGTACCCGGAATGAGTAAAGACGATATTGTTATGCTTATTAACGAAATTAACCAAATACCTGGCTTAATCCAAATAGGTAATGCAATGCAAGCTATATCTCGACAAGACACTTGGGCAGAACCTGGTGAATATTGGCTTTCTCGCACTTTAATTTCTGATCTTAACGGGATGACAGAAAAAGTAGGCAGAAAAAAATATTTGCAAGAATTTATAGAAAATTCTGAAGTCATATTTAGTCCTGAAAATTTAAATAAAATAGAGGCTGTTTTTGGTACACGGCATAAGAAAGCTATAATAGATTCTTTATATGCAATGACTAACGGAACAAACCGGGCTGCCAAGACTGACGATGGACAAGTCGGGGCTTGGTTAAACTGGGTAAACAACTCTACGGGAGCTATTATGTTTCTTAATGTACGATCAGCTGTTTTACAAACTCTTTCTGCAACTAACTTTATTAACTGGTCAGATAATAATCCATTAAAAGCTGCTGCTGCTTTTGCAAATCAAAAACAGTATTGGTCTGACTTTGCAATGATATTTAATTCTGATAAACTAAAACAACGTAGATCAGGGTTGCAAACAGATGTTAATCAAGCCGAAATTGCTAATCAAGCAGAAGGCTCAAAAGATAAAGCAAGTGCTGTTATAGCTTATTTATTAAAAATTGGGTTTACCCCTACTCAAATTGCAGATAGCTTTGCAATTTCTATGGGCGGTGCATCTTTTTACAGAAATAGAATTAACACATATCTTAAACAAGGTATGGAGCAAAAAGCAGCGGAAAAACAAGCGTTCGAAGACTTTAGCAAAACCGCAGATGAAGCACAGCAATCATCTGATCCGTATTTAGTTTCTCAAGAGCAACGTAGCGTATTAGGTAGATTAGTATTAGCATTTCAGAATACGCCAATGCAATACACCCGCTTAATGAAAAAATCAATGCAAGATCTTGCGAACGGCAGAGGCGACGCTAAAACGCATATATCTAAAATTATTTACTACGGTGCGGTGCAAAACTTTATATTTTCCGCATTGCAAACCGCATTGTTTGCTGTTATACCCGGCTTTGACGACGAAGATGAGTCTGAAATGACTGAGAAAGAACAAGAAAAGCTAGAGCGCAAAAATGATAAAAGAATACTTCGTATTATTAATAGCATGACAGATTCTATCCTTAAAGGTAGCGGTGTAAGGGGCGCTGCATTAGCAACTATTAAAAATACTATTACTGAATACTTTTCACAAAAAGAAAAAGGGTTTATGATGGATCGGGGTGCAATTATATTGCAAGCACTTAGTCTTTCCCCGCCTATAGGATCAAAACTTAGAAAAATAAACTCTGCTTTAGCTGGAGAAGCGTTTAACAAAGATGTACTCGAAGCAAGAGGTTTTGATGTTATGAAAGATGGGCGCATAAATTTAAGTCCGGCATATTCTATCATTGGTAGTTTAGTCTCAGGTACTACCAACCTTCCCATGGATAGAGTAGTAGATCTTATTAACGGTTATTCAGAAGCATTAGATTCTAGAAACACAGAATGGCAACGTATAGCATTAGCGCTTGGCTGGAAAACATGGGATGTGGGTGCTAAAAACGAAGAGCATGATCTTATTAAAATAGAAGGGAAAACGCAACGCAAAAAAGAAGGTAAAGCTAAATCTGCTTCAACAAGATCCGCTAATAAAAAAACAAAATACATAACCCCTGCTGAATATTCTAAAATGGAAGCTGAAAGAAAAGCTAGGAATCAATAATAATACGTAATAATGAAAATAAGAACGGGATTAGCGAAATTAAAAGAATTGTTTTGGTATTCAGACAGTGAGCCCAATGAAGTGCTCATTGCCTTTTGCCACCTCTTTATATTACCAGC
>Ga0209482_1001336_pt1 | contig 17209 bp, 20 predicted proteins | sample CoawatmetaG10DNA_FD_187512 | JGI IMG/M metagenome (GOLD analysis project Ga0209482, IMG submission 187512) | Marine microbial communities from the West Antarctic Peninsula - Coastal water metaG104-DNA (SPAdes) (version 2) | ecosystem: Environmental > Aquatic > Marine > Coastal ...
CAACCCGCAAGGGTTCTTTTTCACTCGAGACACTATGAAGTTTTTCGGCGATACCATGCGGAACTATGGCGTCGTTAACCATGGCTCGCATTATGAGTTATGGCGCAAGCGCCCGGTAAATGGTGGGCTATCTAGCAGCGCATTCTTTAGCGCGGACGCGTTTAAATTAATAGACTTAGAAGAGGTGTAGCATGGAGACATTTAACGATTTAAAGTTAGGCGCTCTATTCTGTTTCGCTGGTTCAGTATGGGAAAAGAAGAGCACTCGAACGGCTTGGTATTTATGTAAATCAGGTATACCGGGGCAAGTGTTACAAAATAGCGGCGCGTGGTATTACTTCGGTAAGGCTGAACGCGTCAACAATTCATAAAAGGAAAATGTAAAATGAAAAAAGTTCAAGCCGTAACCGGCAACCTATACCAGCACGAAAACGAATATTATTTGCGCGTGGCTACAGACCCATCATGCAATTGGTATCACCAAAACGAAAACGGCGATTTAAACCAAATCGAGTTTGATAGCATTGAGTTTTGGGAATTGGAAAATACATTACATGGCTATATTAGAGGGGTGAAATCATGCGCTTAATCGAAAAGCAAATGTTGGACGCGGTAAACAATAAAAGTGAATGGGAAAAAGATAACACGCTCGTAACGTATCTAGCGGGTAAAAATGTGAGTAGTATATTTTTACATGGCAACCATATCGCTTTATACCATCACAACACTAGCACGCTAGAACCGAACGAGCGCACGTTTAAGGTGGGGCCAACTACCACAACGCGTAGCAGGTTAAACGCGCTTGGCGCTTGTGCAAATATACGCAAGTTTAAAGCGTGCCTTGATGGGGTAGAATTGTAAACGTTAACCTCATATAAGCCCTTCTAAAGGGCATTAATCAAAAGGTATGCTATGGTATACCTTTAACCCATAAAGCCCTGTACGGGCTTTTTTAAAGGCCATAATCATGACTAAACCACTAATAACACCTAAAACCTTCAATATCGACGGATGGACGGTCTATTTTATCGTGACCAAGTACACGGCGGACGATATGCAATACGAAATCATAAACGCTATACCTGACGTATTACGGGCTAACGGCGAATACCTATCACTCGATATAATCGAGCTGGAAACGCTTATTTTTAAACATTTAGCTAAATTAGACTATTGAGGCGACAAGATGAAAAACATCATCATCAATGAAGAATTTCAAAATATAGTTTTCACGCCGGCACAAGTTGAAGTATTAAACGAGAAATCAAAACGCGAAGCAACCAAACAAAGTAAACAAAGGACTAGGCGTAGACGATTGATAGAGGACGCGTTATTAGCTAAAGACTTAGGGCTTACCATAGACGAAATTTGGTGACCTTAGACGGGCGTTTTGGAGGTTACCAGCAACACACCAAACCATTACCAACAAATCACGGTTACAAGGTTACAGGTTACAAAACGTTTTCAAACCGCTCCTATATATAATAAAAAAAGATATATTATTTATTATTTATTATTATTATATATACAATATATATATATATTATTGTAACTTTGTAACCTTAAAGGAAAACCACTGTTTATAGGGGTTTCAGCGTTACAAAAGTTTTTTCAGTTACAGTAACTTTTTTTGTAACCGCACCAAAACACACAAAAAAGCCATAATATAAATTATTATGGCTTTTGGGTTGGGTTCAGATTTCCTTTGTAACCTTGTAACTTTTGTAACCCGCCCTAAAGTTACAAGATTTACACATCATGGAAATCAAAATACTCCGCGTAGGATTCGCTTCCCGTCGCCTCCAATGGCAATAAATTAGAATAGAAATGGGGCGTCGCTTTGGTCACACCATCGACCTTTTTAGCGCCCCTATATTTCATAAACCCTGAACCCCTAAGCACCGATTCTATGCCATTATTGCCCACCCTACCATGGCCAGAATCGCGCAGCACGGCCTTTAAGGTTTTAAGTGTAAATGGGGTATTAAACGGGAATTCCCCGGCAATAATCATTTCTTCCATATCCTGTTCATAATCATACTTACCTGACTGCATCATTTCACGCGCACCGCCCGTTACCTTAGGTAGTTCACGCAAGCTAAACGATGATACATCCAACCCAAGCAAGTAGTTCATCACCTTGGCAAACCCATCATCACGTTCTAACCAGCCGCGCAAGCGCGAGTAATAAAGCGCATCGCGTGGATCAACCCATGAATCAGCCACAAAATAGCGCATATCACCAGATTCAATGGCGATAGCGTCCCGGTGGTTAGTCATAATCAAGTATGCGGTAACATCCGCTTGGGTCACCAAGCCTTTACCCTTTATATTAAGCATCCGCGTCCCATTAGCCGACGGCGCAATAATAACCTTTAAGTTATTGGCAGTATCCTTGCGCTGGCCCATGTTCGCTTCGTGCATAATCATAAATTTCATACCGAACACATAATCACCCCACCCGGACGCGACGTCCTCAACATTAGCCGCACCAGCCGCCGAGCCGAAAATCTTCATCATCGGTTCAAAGAACGAATCTTTACCATTGCGTAGCGTGCCCCTATTAAGGATGGTGAACGCTGGTTTTTCACCTAAACGTTGCAGCACCGCTGCTAGGTATTTAATCACAACGCCCCGCTCGAATGGATCCGGGAACAGGTATTCGGCGTGCTCTAGCCAGATTGATACATCACCGGGCACTGGCGTTAACGCAAACCCTTTCCAAGTATTCACCAGCCGCCGCCCTTCCGAGCTAAAGATCACCGCATTGCGTGCCGGCTTACTTCCGCCCGTTGGTAACCAACCCAAACCATCAGCGACCGAGTGCTCTTTATCCATGGCCATTAGGAACTGACGCGACGCCAGCGGCAAGCCACCTTTAGCGCCAGTACATTCGGACAAGTACAAAGAATCTAGCCCTTTTGCCGGGATCAACGCACCCGACCGCAGGTTATAAAACTCATGCCGCGCGGCCATGTACACATAATCAATAATGTCTTTTTCCCATAAACCACCGATAGCTGGATCACGCAAAACAACACTACCGCCAGCACCAGACGTCACAGCGTCACCTAATAGGCCCGGGCTATTACTAATAACGCCCGCTTCTAACATGGCACGAACACCGGCGACCTGTACCGACTCAACATGTAAACGCGACAACTCGGGCATATCTAAGCCCACTTGCTTACTAATGAGCTTCAGCATACGCGGCCCGGTCAACTTCCCGGTAGACGCATCACCATTACAAGCGCCATGATGACACTGGTACTCAACGTGCCCATCTTCTGCAATCCTAAACGCGCCACCTGACGCATCCGCCGAACTATGCTTGTCTGCATTCGGGCAATCCACCCGCACCCATCCATCATCACCATAACCGGTTACGGTTAAGTGTGGCCAGATAGGGTGGCCAAGCACTAATGGCGATGATTCATCGGCAGCATCAACAACCAAGTTATGACGGCCCGCCATTAAATCTATGTCGAACACTGAAGCCAACTCTTCTATTGCATAACTACGCGATGGGTTCCACTCGGATATATAACACTGAAACGGTACACCATCCACCAGCCGAGAAGATTTACTGTTCACCCCTTCTGGCAATCGGACATAACGGGTCACACCTTTCATACCGGGATCACGCCCGGTTGGGGCTAGACCTTTAGATACTAAACCGTCCAGTAAATTATCTACAGTATCGCGCGACTCGCACGGCTCCGATAATACCCAGCCCCATTGCTCAGAACCAGCCGACGAGTGCATCTTATAGGTGGGCACAGGTAACTTCTCTACCAGTTCAACAGGTAGCTTTTCCCGCACATCATCCGCCACGATAACAAAACACGCATCGAACAGATCTTTAGCACGGCGAGCCTTGCCTTTCTTTTCATCGAAGTTGAATAGCGAGATGGTAAAGTATTGGTTATCACGCTCGCCCATACGGGCTAACTCAGAACCAGCTAAACCACCGGCCCAACAGATTGCTCTTCTATCTATGGTAATGTCGTTAGGGTCGTCAGAAAACGACGTGACGTGCGCCCTGTCCCATTCATCACCAAACAACACATTGAGGAATTCTTTATTAGTTACCGGCACGACGCCGCGTAACGTGGTTTTTTTATTGTCCTTCATTGCTAACTCTCCCATGGCAGCTTACAAATTACAGGCGCTAGGTTCAGTGCGGCTGTGCTCAATACCCAAACTGTCAAGATCACCGGGATCAACCACGGTAACAATGCCCTGCTGGTAAGCCTCGCCCACATCCAGCGCCAGTTCGATTAGCTGCACGATGGTACTGTTAATGGAAATGTCGTTCTTGATCGCAATGTCCTCAACCTGATACATCAAGTTATCCGGGATATAGATGGAAGAACGTTTCATTTTCTTTTTTGATTTGAGTTTGATATTAATTTCTGGCATGGTGTACTCCTTTGTTTGATTAAGGAGAGTATATAATGCGTGAATCAATTATTCAACAAAAGATTACACAAAAAGCTAGACAACTAGGTATTCTTTGCGTTAAAGTCGATTCATCAAGTAGTCGCGGCTGGCCAGACCTAACGTGTGTCCTGCCAAACGGCACGGTACTCTTCATAGAACTGAAGACCGCCACCGGCAAGACAAGCAAGCTGCAAGATTATATGATTAATAAACTAAAAAGGAATAAAGCCAATGCCTACATCATCCGAAGCGTCGAAGCGTTCGACCGTCTTGTTGCATCCCACAGCAGCTAGGCTATTCGCCGAACTACCCGAAGAACTACCCGAAGAACTACCCGAAGAACTACCCGAAGAGTCAATCTTTAAGTTAACGGCTGACCAAATTGCAGCGGCCACTGAACTATTTAGGAATGACGCGGTTATATTAATTGCCCCAACAGGCGCAGGTAAAACGGCTGTAGCCTTAACCGCCATACAGGCCCGCTTAGACCACAGCCCAACCAAGCGCGCTATTGTAGTCGCGCCACCTAAAGTAATCAACAACTGGCCTATAGAGGCGGACAAGTGGGGGGGCACCCTAAAGCTAGCACTACTGACCGGCACACCAACCGAACGTGCTGCCATGGTCAACGACCAAACAAAGAACGTATTGATCGTTAGCCTTAATAACCTTAACTCTCTACTTGAGCTAAAGCACGGCTGCGACCTGATCCTAATCGACGAGCTATCTAAGGCCACCGGCAAGCAGACCAGTAAGCTAAAGAACAAGCCAGCCGATAGCATCACCACGCGATGGGCCATGACCGCCACACCGGTCTCTGAATCGTTCGAGAACTTATACGCCATGTGTCGGATCATCGACAGCGGCAAGGCATTAGGTCGGTCAAAGCAGAGCTACCTCACTAAATACTTCTACCCGACTGACTACAAGCAATACAACTGGGCACTACAAGCCGGGGCAGACAAGAAGATCTTGGAGAAGGTCGAGCACCTAATCCATGTGATCGACTATAAGAAGGAAGAGTTTATGCTACCTATCATTGTAGACGACTATTTGTTTAAGCTGCCAGAGGCGACGTTAAAGCGTTACGATATGATGCGTAAAGATATGATGGTTGACTTAGATGAAACGGCTATCGTGGCAGCTAACGCCGCCGTAATGACCAGCAAGCTACGTCAAATGGCCAGTGGGTTTGCACTGACAGAAGACGGGGCCGTCATTGAATACGATAACTTCCGTGCCGAGGCTGCCAGTAAGTGGATCGGAGAGCTAGAAGAGCGGCCGGCCATTATCCTATATGAGTACAACCACCAGCGCACACAACTACAGCGTGTCTTGGAACAGGCAGACAAACGGTTCACCTGTGTATACGGGGGTAGTGATTCAGAAGGATCTATTGCAGCGTTTAAAGCAGGCGAGGTTCAGATCTTAGTGGCCCAACAGAGCACACTAAGTCATGGCGTCGATGGTCTACAGCACGTCTGCGCTGACTTGATGTTCTTCCAGCCATGCTGGAGCAAGGACATTAACGAGCAAGCCCAAGGACGGATACACCGCCAAGGGCAGAAAGGACAAGTGCGCGTAACCTATCTGGTTGCGGAGAACACTGTGGACGACGTGGTGCTGGCACGACTTGAAGATAAGTCACAGCACATGGACGCGTTCATGGATCACTTGAAGGGTAAATAGGAGTAATATATGCCAGCAACATTAGTAGCCGCAATATTCATCATCCTAAGTGCCGTGATACTGGCCATGCACTATTGGCTCATGCCTACAGTGTATGCTGTGGGGGGCCTCGCCACCATCGTATCACTGGCTAGGATACTGACCTATATGTCAGGTGATGGTTAAACCAAAAAGAAATAATTGACAACATATTAATTCAGGAAAAAGCAAAATGAAAATATTAGTGGCGTGTGAATATAGTGGAAGGGTTAGGGATGCGTTTATAGCTAAGGGGCATGACGCCATGAGTTGTGACCTACTGCCTACAGACGTGCCAGGACCACACTACGAGGGAAGCGTGTTTGACCTAGACCTAACTCAGTTTGATCTAATGGTTGCCCACCCGCCCTGTACTTATTTGGCTAACTCAGGTGTATGCCACTTACATAAAGACGATAGCCGGTGGAAGCAGTTAGACGAGGGTGCAGCGTTCTTCAAGCAGTTACTTGAAGCACCTGTCCCACGAATCTGTATAGAAAACCCAATCATGCACAAGTATGCGAGAGATCGTATAGGCGGAGAGAAGTATAGCCAGATCATCCAGCCTTGGATGTTCGGCCACATGGAGCAAAAAGCGACTTGCCTATGGCTCAAAGGATTACCGGATCTAATACCAACTAACGTGGTGAAGGAGGAAATGATGTTGCTACCAAAGAATTTACGGGAGCGTTTGCATTACTTACCCCCAAGTCCAGAACGGTGGAAACTAAGATCAACTACTTATCAGGGTATAGCCAATGCTATGGCCGAACAATGGAGAGAGCAAAATGAAACATCTTAAAATAGGAGGCAGTACCGCTGCCAGGACTGTAGCATGCCCTGCATGGTTGGCGCGGGCGGATAAGCTGCCCAAGTTCAATACGAGCAACAACGCCGCAGACGAGGGCAATCTATTACATGACGTGATGGAAGACTACTATACCCATGACCTAGAGTTTGAAGTGCAACTGCGCGAAGGGCGCAAGTACAACAAGCAAGTGCTCACTGAAGACCTGATCGAAGATCTGGCCATACCAGCCCGCACGATGGTCGAGTCAATACTGGACAAGTATGGGGTAGTTGATTTTATCTGCGAGCCGTTCGTGGAAATCATTAGTGGCGAGATGGGTGGCAGTATTGATATGTTGGCCATATCTGAAGACCTAAAGACCATGATCGTGCTGGACTATAAGTTCGGTATGAAGAAAGTCAAGGCGGAAGAGAATAAGCAGATGTTATTCTACGCCTTAGCTGCCAGAGAAGACAGCAAGACAAGCGGATGGTTTGATAAGGTAGAAGATCTGGTCTGCGTGATCGTCCAGCCCAAGTGCAGCCATGATGCTGACGTATGGGAAACGGATTTTGGCGCTATCCAACGATTCAGCGACACCCTATTCAAGGCTTTGGAAACTCCAAACAAGGCGTCAAGTGGTGGCCATTGCAACTACTGCCCGGTCGCAGCAGTCTGCCCCACCCGTAAAGAAGAATCAGAGTCTGCCCTATTGATGGACAAGAAGACCGCCAACGAAGTATCAGCGTGTCTAGCCAAGGTCGATGAACTAGAGTCGTGGATAAAAGACGTCCGCACCCTAGCCCAAACCTACATGGACAGCGGCGTTATTGTTCCCCAGTATAAGCTGGTGGACAAACGACCTGCCAAGAAGTGGATGGAAGGGGCGGGACGGGATTTAGCGGGATTAATCCCCCATGATCGCCTTTATAAAGAGGTGATGATAACCCCAGCACAGGCGATAACGCTGGTAAAGAAGGAAAAACTAGGGCATGACCTGTCCGGGTTCATCGTTTCGGTATCAAGTGGTCTAACATTAGTCCATGAGTCCGATAAACGTGAGGCAGTCAATAAGTCTGTTATTGATTCCTTACACAAACTTGTTGACTCCGTTGGCTGAAACAAGTAGTATTACCAGTAAGGCATTAGCCTTATAAACCAAAAAGCAAACTTAAAAAGGAAGTAACCTATGTTCCCTACAGCACAAAACTCCGCAACCGATATTCAAGCCATGTTAGCCGCCAGCCGTGTCCAAGAGACACAGCAAACGACGGGCAGCGTTGCTTTTATTCAGTTCAAGTTCAAGACCGGCAACTTTGTTTTCGGTAAAGAACAGGAAGACATTACGGGCGAAACCATTGCAGTCAACGTGGCGTCTTTCCGCCATGGCTGGACGTTATGGACAGGCGGCAAGCCTAAGAAGGTTCAAGCCTCATTCACCCAAGACCTACCGATGCCCATGCCAAGTGAGAATGGCGATAGCCCGACTGAATCACGCGGTTTTGACGCAGCGTTCTTGGACGATGAAGACACCATCTTAACCTTTGAATCCAACTCTTATGGTGGACGTAAAGGTGCCGATGCACTACTCAATGCGGTTAAGATCCGCAGCGCAAGTGGTGAAGCAAACTTCTTGTTCCCGGTTGTTAAGCTAGACAGCGAAAGCTATAAGGCACAACAAGGCGGAACCATTCATAACCCAGTGTTTACTGTGGTCGATTGGATGGATCAAGCGGGTAATGTTGAGAGTGATACCGCGAAGCTAACTTCTGATACTACAGAAGAAGCCTCCGAGGAAGAAGTACAGCCTAAGCGTCGCCGCCGCGCCGCCGCAGCTTAATTCTTACGCCCCCGCAAGGGGGCTATTTCCCTTTGAAGGAGAGAGCAAATGGGAGCCTCAATACTTTGGTTAGACCTTGAGACCAGATCACAGGTTGATCTAATCAAGCACGGCCTAGCCCGCTATTCGCAAGACCTCACCACCAGCATTATCTGTCTATCCTACGCCTTTGGCGAGGGTGACGTACAGACGTGGTTTGAAGAGGATGCCACCGAATTCCCCCAAGACATAATAGATCACATCATTGCAGGTAATGTGCTATATGCACATAATGCCGCTTTTGAACGTCACTTATTCGATTTCGTTATAGCAGACGACTATTCCATTTTACCCCCTAAACTAAATCAATGGCGTTGTTCTTCAGCCCGTGCCTTAGCTCATGGCCTGCCCGCAAGTCTAGCTGACGTGTGCCGGGCACTAGACCTGCCCCTACAAAAGCAGAAGGAAGGAACCCGTCTGATTCGTGATTACTGCGCGCCGGGCTTCTTGACTGAATGGAAAGGCGACGATAAAGGATTGATGCAGGACTACTGCGAGATGGACGTGGCCACCATGCGCCAGTTCTGTAGTGTACTGCGTGAACTAACTGACGATGAATGGGCACAGTACCACATCACAGAACAGATGAACGACCGGGGTGTGCCGTTAGACGTACAATTCGCTAAGGCGGCTCTAGGGTACTCAGAAGACGTCAAGGTCGAGGTGGCTAATAAGATACAGAAATTAACCGACGGCGCTGTGCTGAAGCCTACAAGCCGTAAAACAAGGGATGTATGGCTGTTCGAGCGCATCACCGAAGAACAAAAAGAATTACTGGCTGTTAAGAAGGAAGACGGCACGTTCAAGTACAGTTTAGACAAAGAACACCGAGGTTATCTTGCCAACGCTGAAGGTCTACACCCTGAAGCTGCCGAGCTACTCCAGATCATGGAAGAGGCAGGAGGCAGTGCAGTATCAAAATACAGTACCATGGTGAATACCCACATAGAGGGTAGGGTCTATGGTTCGATGATCTGGAATGGTGCAGGCGCAACCGGGCGTTATAGTTCACGGGGGCTACAGCTTCAGAACTTCCGCCGGGAGGTGTTTAAAGATCCAGAACCCTACATGATTGACATTATGGACGGGTACGAGATAGAGAAACCTGCCAACACACTGGGTAGACTTCTACGCTCTACGATTACATGCGGCCCCGGCCTTACCTTTTCTGACTACAGTCAGATCGAGGCTAGGGTATTGCCATGGTTATCTGCCGACCCTAAAGCAGAACTGACCTTGGACATATTCCGTGAGGGCCGCGACTTATACACCGAATCTGCTGTGGGTATGTTTGACCTCAACTCAGTGGACGAGGTAGACGCCGACCTACGCCAAGCCTCCAAGCAGGGTAACTTAGCCTGTGGTTTTGGTGGTGGCGCTAACGCAGTAAAGGCTATGGCTAAGAATTACGGCCTAGTGTATGACCACGATAAGGCCGATTCGATTAAGGTCGCATGGCGCAAGGCAAACCCTTGGGCAGAACCGTTCTGGTGGGGCGTTAAACGCGCCGCACAGAATGCAGTACGCCAGCCGGGACTAATGACACATCATGGCAAGCTACGCTTTCAGAGCGATGGTAGGGACTTCTTATGGATGATGTTGCCAAGCGGTCGGTGCCTAGCGTATATAAAGCCTCGTTTTGAGTGGGTCACTTACCCATGGGGCGATGAAGGTTTTGAGCTAACGTGCTTATGGGGCGGCGGTAAGCCCAAAGCAGGGGCTAAGTGGTTACGCCGTACAGTGAACCACCTGATACTGGCCGAGAACGCCACTCAAGGTGCAGCGGCAGACATTATGCGTGAGACGATTGTCCGGGCGCATGACGCAGGATTAAAGACGCTGTTTAGCGTCCACGATGAACTGGTAGTGGAGGGCGAATGTTTCGACCAGCTACATACCATTATGATTGAGCCGCCAGTATGGGCAGAGGGTCTTCCCATTGCAGCGGATACTCAATATTCACAACGTTATGGGAAGTAATATTATGAGTGCAAAAGATAAACCAGTATCAAAACCGATGAACCAACAGTTTGAAGATAACTACGACCGGATTTTCGGTCATAAACAGGTGCCCGTTGGTGAAGATACCCGACCGAAAGACCGGGTTAAGCAGGGCATAAGCCCATCAACTATCATTGAGGATTGGCCCATAGGAGGCAAAAAATGAGTATAGGAATAGTATTTAAGCCCACCATACCTAAAGAATTCTCTCCGCAGGTCAAAGTCAAGCCTAAAGTTAAACGGCCTGTCCAAGTGTCTTGGAGCAATTTAGACTTAGTTAAGTTGATTAACCTACGGGCATTAGGGGTATCGTTTAAAAAGTGTGGCCCCTTACTTAACCGCTCAATGGCGGCCAGTGTTGCCGCCGTAGATAGCAATAACCTATATGGCGCAATCAGCATCAGACGAAATGAATTAATAAAGGAAATACTACAATGAGTAAAATTGAAACTACATTTACAGACGATTTCGGTGATATTCATTCACTAAAGGGTAAGGACTTAGCGGTAGAAGAGCCGACACTTAGCGCGATAAATCCTAGTCACTACCGTACCCACCCTAGTGGGGTAGAATGTATTACCGTAACAGAACACATGGGATTTAATCTAGGTAACGCGGTCAAGTATATTTGGCGTGCTGACCTAAAGCATGATGATGGGGGGCTTGAAGACCTAAAGAAAGCAGAGTGGTATATTAAGCGTGAAATTGAGCGCCGAAGTAACGTATAATATGTCCTTTTTAGGCAGGACAGTATGGACGAGAAATTCCCTATTGAGCAGATCATAGGGGTAGTAACAATCGTAGTTTGGAGTATTATTCAATGGATCTAAAAGCCAAAATAGCCAGATCAAGTAAGATTGTAGAACTCAAGGCTGACTTAGGGGCTATCGAATGAGCAAACTTACCTTTTGGTGTATCGTAGCCGCGTTCTCAGCCTATTTTGCAGGGTGGGGTCTCGAGATAATATTGGGGGAGGTGGTCAGGCTGGTAGAAGCCCCCATCGTAGTCGATAGCGAGGGCTTCGTTATACCTACTCTGTGATAGACCAGTCCAATAAGTTCTTGCGTAGCGGGTGTTCTTGGCCTTCTGTGGCATAGAACAAGGTGGCTCGCTGGCGTCTGTCGCGGTGCTCAACACCCGGGCGCTCAAACCAATCTTGGAAATTATCAGATACACTGACAGGATCACCATTTTCAAAAGCGTCTATTATCTTTTTAGTATTTCCGGCCCCCAATTCGTAAAGTGGTTTCTTGGCGTATATTAAGTTCATCATAAAGTCCAACTGGGCATCAGCACTGTTGGGAATACCCGCATCTTTAATGTGGGCTTCATAAGCCCCACGCATGCCAGTGCCCACCTTCCCTTTTTTATAATCAAACTGGAACAGACCAAACCCGCCGCCGCCCTTCTGCTTTTGTTCAGGGTCAAACGTGCCCCCGGTCTCAACATGTATATTGCCAAGGATACCCGCTATAGTGTTATGGGACACGTCAGGCAACCTAGCTCTCAGCTTATCCCTAATAACTTGGTATGCAGGCGCTTGTTCTGGTTGATCTAATAATCCGGCCATTGGGCTACCCCCTACCAATAATGCTAAAAGTAAATATTTCCACATCGCTACCCGACCCTAGAAGACCCTGCATTACTGTTGTCCCTGTAAGTTCTGTTGTTGTTGCTGTACCTGTAGCATTTGCTGCTGTTCCGGAGAGTCTTCTTGCGTCAACCTACTGCTAGATCCTTCCTTAGCACCTATGTACGAGCCACGTAAGGTTCTTCTAGCAATATTTTCACCTATAGCTTTCAAGGCAGTCATAGACTTACCTTTCCAGCCGGCTTTCTTTGCTCTACGGTATGCTTCAGCAAGTTCCTTAACCCCTTCAGGGTCACGCAACACATCCATAAGTCGCATATCTCGCTTAACATCCATCCTGAACTGTCCAGCCTTAGAACCCAAGAACGCCGCAGCGGTAATAGGAGACTTTACAGACGAGGTTTGACGTATCTGGGATTGAATCGTAGAGGCACCCACACCAGTTTGAGCTTCAAACAACTCCCCGTGGGATATATTTGCCCTAGTCCTTATGTCTTGAATTCCCGTCTGATTTATCAGGTCATACGCAGATAGTGCATCCTCCACAAATGGGGTGTACGCCCGTCCAAAGAAAGCATCAAACACCGGGCGGTTATTATTCATAAAGGTTACAGAGGGGTTAGTCTCCCCCTTCGTTAACTTTTTAGACGAAGCACCTATTGCTTTGTCTAATAAAGCTGAACGTATACCCGAGGTTATCTTTTCTTGACTGTCAGGGGATAGTGTTTTTAATACATCATTAAAATCAGTTACTGAGTTTTCTGAGCGGAGCATATTGTTAACAAAAGTCCCTATGCCCTGCTTTCGTGTTATTTTAAGGAAGTCGTCGGTAGCCTGATATGCGTTAGCCGCAAAATCAGATTCAATCCTAGCCTTAACAGATTTGGCGTTCATAATAGCTTCAGAGGTGGATTTTAACTCCTCGGATAGCCCCGGCACCATGTTCACAAGAGCTATATTGTCTTTATCTGATAGCCAAGCATTTACCTTAGCTGGGTTAGCAACCCCGCTTCCACGTACGGCCATGTGGTCAATCTGTGCATATATAGCGTCCTTTAAAACAGGGATACCATCAACACCTACAGCTTGGATAAAGTCTCTTGCCTTCTGTACGTTAGTGAGATTCCGGCTAACCGTATTAAAAAACTTTGTGGAGTTCATCTGAGATACCCCCACAGAGTCAAAAGGGACACCCATGACTTCGTATCGTTGTAGGTCAATAGCCTTTAGTTTGGCCCCAAAGTCGCCGGGCATTTTATCAATTTCCGCCGACAGTTTCCTTTTAAATTGCCCTAATAGAAGAGCATCGTCTGCACTTAGATTTTTTGCTCTAAGGGCTTTGTTTACTTTGTTCTTCAAGGACATTACATCAGCAGGGGTGAACTCTTCAGTCCTAGTAACCTTTTTAGGTTCAGTAACATCGGTAAGAGATCTAGCGGATACCACACCCCCATTCTCTAAAGATGATATTGTCTTCGTCCGCGCAGGAACTACCTTAGCGGCGTTGGGTATATCAAAAAACTTACCCCAGTTCTCAGGTAGGTTATTGACCGAGGATACGAGAGAGGCGGTAGACTCAGACGACATTCGTACACCAGCAGAAGTTGCTGATTCTTTTAGCGCCTCATATTGGGGGTTTACTGACTTTCTAGCCAGTTCCCACTTCTCGTCCAAAAGGTTCTGAGCAACAAACCCTACTTCTGTCTTACCTTTAGAGGCGGTTAACCTTAGAGTTAGGCGAGCCAGTTTTGTATCTACCTCTTTTATTTGATCTTTGAAATGAGTATTCCGTTTATCAATATCTACCGTTCTTTTCCGCTGCTCTTTATTTACTGCGAAAGCAACATCAGGTAATATATCTGACTGCCCGGCACCGACAAGTAGTTTACGGTTCTTTTCTTGGAAATCTATAAACTGATTTATGGAGGCATCTACCTCAGCACGGTATTTGGTGTTCTTAGGATCAGAGTACAGGCGTACAAATTCATCCTTCATTATTGTATTTTGTAGACCACCAGCGACACGGATTATTGATAAATCAGTGTTAAACCTCTCCTGTAGTGCCATTGCTTCAGCCACGATTTCAGGGAAGTTATCTTGGCTTTCTGCGACTACTTTAGCAAAGGTTTGTGCTTGGCGGTTATTAAGGTGGGACATAGAACTTTCAACGTCCAACAACTTTGCTTTTTTATACCCTGTGTAGGCGATAGCAATTGGGGCTTGGGCTACCGCTATAGCACTAGCAGAAGTAATGCCTGTTGCTAGAGCCATGCTTAGTTTTGTGGCGTCACTCCATTCTTGTTCTTCAGCCACCTCCATCATGTACCTAACGCCGGTATCTGCTGCTGCCCCGGGGAGAATGGATTGGGTCATATTTGCTAAAATACGGAAAGGCGCTCTAGCTATGTTGGTTATATCAGAAGCCGCCTCCACCCCAGCGGCAGAAGCCGCAGTGAATTCCTCAAATGCAGTTAGATCTTCCCCAACGATAGGTTGAGGTTCTTCCCCTTTTCGGAAGGTATTTCTTATCCAGTTCCTATGCTCCCGAAGTTCAGTTGGAGGCATTAGTTGACTTGGAGGGTTAAATACAAAAGGTTTGTTTGGGTCAGTACCTCGGGTATTCACCCCACGCATGGCATCCACCGCATCATCAGGTAGTACAGCATCCAAACTGTTGACTTGTCCTCGCTGAACCGCACCAGACATACTCCGCATAAAGAAAGACGAGTTAGATTCTCCAGCCTGCTGCCTAGATTCTTGCTGTCCTACCTCTAGCGCACTTTGCTCATAGGAGCGGGTTAAACTACCCAACGCAAGCTGCTCTAGCTGTTCAGGGCTAGGGCCGGGTATTTTTACCTCAGGGGTGTTTGTGATCTTAGGAACAACAGCCTTATTTTTAACCACTGATAGATCTTGGGTGGTGCCCGTCAACTGTGCTAACTGCGCGGCTGTAGGTGCGGTCATTTACATACCCTCCCAAGAAGACGCGTCCCCTATTGGGCCGCCGATATATCGGAAACTGGCGTCCCCTGCGTTCCTTACAGAACCCATAGGTATCTCTGCGTTCTTAATACGGTAGGTATTTAGAATACTATCTGTATCTATTAAATCCGCGCTACCAGCGAAGTTAGCCCCAATACGGTCTAGCCCTTTATTGATTTGGTTGGCCGCGTATTTTCTAGCGATAAGAGCCAACTGTACATACTCTTCTGAAGTAGCATCTGAAAGTGCACCAGAGAACCCTTTACTGGCCCAATCTTTAAACCGTTGTTTTAGACTGCCACCAGAAATTAAACGGGCTATTTCAACTGCTGCTTTTGATCCACCTACCGCGTTGTATAGCTCAGAAACACCTCGCTCACTTACCGGTACCCCTTTGGCTATATCACTTTGTAGGACTTCTATAGTTTGGTCTGCCAGCGCGACTTGACGCTCCCTTTCAGTATAAGACGGCATTCCTTCTACTTTCTTGGTTATGAAATCTGTTTGCTCAAACTTGTTTAGCTTGTTTATGGTCTGTAGAGGCTTATCTATTTTCTTATACCCATCAGGCATTACGGTCTCTTCTCCATCTACACGCATATACCGAACACCTTCTCTGACGTAACCAAATACTGAAGAGGCATCGCCCGGTCTTTTATACTGCCCTTCTCTCTTAGTAGTGACTTTTTCTGTATCAGCAGCTATTTCGCTAAGATCAGCGAAGTCTCCAGATTTTGTAAATACATCTAAGGACTCAGTAGTGAATTTACCCAGCATGGCAGGTAGAACCTTACCTTTCTTCTCTCCTACGCCCCAACTTAGGTTGAATAGGCTACTGTAGTCGCCACCTTCACTTTCAATGTAGGTCTTGACCTTCAGTTGGTCTTCTTGGCTAAGGTCAGTGAGGTTCTTACCATTAGGCATTAATGCAAGGAAATCATTAGCCCTATCGCGTGCTGCCTTTTTAACTTCCAAAGAACTATTTTTAGTGGCTATATCACGTTCAGACCTACCCCCAAGAATAGCTTGGGATACGTTACCAAATGCGGATTCGCCCGGTCTAGTAGACCTACGCAATGCCGAGCTAATGCTTGACAGTGCTTTACTCTGTTCTTCGGGGGTCGTACCAAGAAGGTTTGTTTTAGCTTTCTCGAAAGAGAAATTATCCAGTAATCCCATTACGAGTTACCCCCTAATAAATTGTTAAACCTGTTAGGGTTAAATTGCGGCTCTTGACGCGGTGGTGCAAGTAAACCTGTAATCTGCTGTGATGGTAACGCAGTGTTACCCAATAAGCTAGTTTGAGCCGTTTGGTTATACGCCTGAAGCGGGATACTAGGATTATAGGGTTGCTGGGGCTGATAAAACTGAGACCCCTGCATTAACTCCTGATCCGGGTCATAAGAACCTGTGAAGTCTGGAGTAGCAGACATTTCTTGCCGTAGGTCGTAAGGGTCATAAGTACCACCTGTACCCCCAGTATGCCCTGTACCTGTGTTGGTATTAGCATTTTGGCCCACTTCCCACCACTTAGGGATTTCTGGTTCTTCTACAGCGTCAACACCATTACCGTCACCATTGCCTCCACCACTATAACCACTAATACCCGCGCTAAGACTATGGTCTGCTAATTGCATTTTCAACGCTCTAGGGAGTTTATCCCATTGCGACTGAGGCATATTCGCTGGGCGCAAAGCATCCAACTGGGCTTCGTTTTGAGTACCATTTGGGCCACCGATATAAGCATGAGGCAACTGATTATCAATCTGTGGCTTACGAGCTAACTCTACCCGTTGTGCCTCAGTCATTAGGTTCC
>Ga0209482_1001337_pt1 | contig 17201 bp, 19 predicted proteins | sample CoawatmetaG10DNA_FD_187512 | JGI IMG/M metagenome (GOLD analysis project Ga0209482, IMG submission 187512) | Marine microbial communities from the West Antarctic Peninsula - Coastal water metaG104-DNA (SPAdes) (version 2) | ecosystem: Environmental > Aquatic > Marine > Coastal ...
TCCTCAGAGCCAGAAATTTCTAATGGCAACATGACGTTGTCCAACGCAGATAATTTAGGCATTAAATGAAAAGACTGAAAAACAAAACCAACATCCTGCCCTCTAATTTGAGCCCTCTTATCTTCATTTAAAGCAGTAATCTCAGACCCTAGAAGAGTAACAGAGCCTTGGCTTGGTAAGTCTAAGCCTGCCATTATTGCAAGCAGTGTTGTCTTGCCAGACCCGGATGGACCAACCAGTGAAACCAGCTCACCCTCTGCAATTGATAAATTAACGTCTTGAACTATTGTCAAAGCACCCTCTGGGCTGTTAACTTCTTTTGTAATGTTTTTAACTTCTAAAATTAAATCTTTCAATGTATGCCTTTTGATGGTTTTAGCTATTTTACTGACAGTTATAGTACCAGTAAATTCTTCGAACAAGATTGATCCCTCTGCCAATACTATTGTGATTTTAGGTGACAGCTTAAGTGCTGGGTATGGTGTGCAGATAGAAAGCTCGTGGCCGTCATTGTTAGAAAAGAGCATCACAAACAATGGTCTAAATTTTCAAGTAGTTAACGCTGGTATTAGTGGTGATACAACCTCCGGCGGCCTCTATCGCTTACCAAGGTTGTTAAGCGAGCATAAACCTAAGATTGTTATTCTGGAGCTGGGAGGCAATGACGGTCTTCGGGGCATGTCTCTAAAAAAAGTAGTAAGGAAAAATCTTAGGGCCATGATTGAGATGGTTCAGGCATCCGATGGAATTGCAGTGTTGGTTGGAGTCGAGCTGCCACCCAATTATGGAGAAATGTATACCTCTAGTTTTAAAAAGATATTTGTGGATCTGGCGTCTGAATATAATCTTGTTCTTATAAACGGATCAATCAAAGATATGACTGAAAGAGGTCTCATGCAATCAGATGGAATTCATCCAAATCAAAATGGACACAAGCTAATTGAGCAAGAAGTTTGGTTAAGCCTATCTCCATTGTTAAATAATCATGCGATTGATTAGTTTTTAGTCTTATTCTGCTTCACGCATAACTTCACCTGGAAGACTAAAAGCACTTCGATCTAACTGCCAGAATTTTAATATCTTTGTGATGCTGAGTTCACCATAAAAATGTGCAAATTCTTTGCCTCTTTTTTCTGAGTATTCATAGACAAGGCCATCTATAATTTCTGCCTCATTGAATCTTAGCAGGACAACACTTTCTTCTTGAGTAAAGTAAAGAGACAAGGTCATATTTAACTGGCTGGCTGATGATAAATGTATAAAGCCATCTGTGACATCTAATTGTGTGCAGATTTGACCACTTTGAGATGCTGCTTCCCACTCTTGGATTGTTAAAACTTTATATAATAGGGAATGCAATTTGATTTTCTTAAATTAGCGCTTATAGATTATATGTTTTAATTATCTCAGCAGCATCAATTAGATTCTGAGCTATGTGAGTAGCGTGATTTTATGAGATTTAAAAGCAAGATTTAGCATTAGAGATGCTGAATCTCATATTCTAAAAAATCTTTTTTCAGGTTTTCAAAAGTATCTGTCTCTGTGCTCCACCATTGGTTTAGCTGAGCAAAAGCAAGCCGCCGAGGATCAATCTCGGGATCATGAATAATATTTGGCTCGCTGCTCACAATGCTATCTAATATAGCCGGCATCATAGTAATGCTTGGAACATTTTTATTAAACATGGCAATGAATGCACAGCCATTAGAGTAAAAATAATTTAAGGCGCACTCCTCGTACAAAGCCATTCTTAATGGCACGTTCCAACAAGCCTCTCTGAAGATTAAATGATGTTTAAGGCAATTATCTAATCCCCAGGCAGAACCTGCATCAGGGACAAAGACCGGTTTATAGTGTTTCGCTTCAAGCCAATCAGCAAATTTAAGCCATTCTCGAATATTACAATTTCTAGAAGGATCAAAGCCATAATCACGAATGGTGATTGATATGAGTTTTTGATTGCAGCTAAGGGATTTAGACCAATCAGAAATATATTTTTTACCTTGAAGGGATGCGGAAAATCCCCTGAAAAAATTATTTTTGTATTTTTCCCTTCTTTCTAAAAAGTCAGGTAATCGCGGTCTATAACTATCGGTAAAACCATCGGGGTACCTTAGATCATTTTGAGCAATTGGATTGATTGGGGCTCCCTGAGGCAAAATAGCATGACCTATATAATTTGGATGCAAGCTGATCATTGGAACAAGCATATTGTATATTCTCCATTCCCAGTTATGAGCACCAACTATTTTAGTGTAGTCATCGACATCTTCATGAATTTCTATGACTTTGGGAATGATCCATAAAAATAATTTATATTTATCATGCTGATTACCAAAAATTTCAGCATCCACAAGAAAATTTGCAAAATCACCAAAGGTATTTGGTTCAATATTCAAATCATAGAAAACATTCAAAGTATCAGCATCTAATTTCTTTGAACTAGCTGCAAAAGGCAAATAAAAAAATTTTATTTTTGCAAGGAAGGAGACGAATTTTTTTGACATTGGATAATATGGGGACCTAAGTTCCAAAGCCAGTCTTTGAAAAAGCCGAAGGAATGGCTTATTTTGAATGTTTTTAAACAGCGCATGAAAAAATTTAAACATTTAAAAAATTAAAAAATTTGAATGATTAAATATTAGCTTGGTCATTATTATTTCAATTTTTTAATTATTTCCTGTTTTGCTTATTCTAGCTCTACTTTGATTCTTGTAACCAGAGATTTCGCGTCCAAGGAATGGTGCTCTAATAAGAATTGTCTGCTCCCAACAACTTGGGTAAATTTGTCCTCAATGCCATAGATTTGAAATTTACCATTGTGCCCTTTTTCGCTTATGCGTTTTAACAAAGAAGAACCAACGGAATGATAGGTAGAGTGCTCTTCAACTGAGATAATATTTTCTTGCTTGGAGCATATATCTATAATAGATTGAGGCAATGGTTTTACTTGCAGGACAGAGCATACAGATATCTTATATCCGGATTTAGCAAGAATTTTTGATGCTTGAATACACTCATCGGTTATGGGCCCATAGCTGAATAAAAGTAAATCGCACTGATCTGGTTGTGCGCAATAAATCTTTACTCCAGCCTCTTCACTTAACAAGCTCTCAGAAAGATCTGGCTCTCCATTTTTACCTAGTCTAATATAACTTGGCCCCTCATGAGCTAAGGCTAGCTCCAAGCAGGTTTTCCCTTCGTTGGGTTGAGATGGAATGAGTACTTTAAAATTTGGGAGCATTGACATCAAAACTATATCTTCAAAGCTATGATGCGTGGGTCCTAGGCTTCCATATGCTAAGCCTCCGCCCACACCAATTAAGATAACTTTTTGTTCATGCATTGCGATATCTACTCTAATTTGCTCAAAGCACCGCATAGTAAGAAATGGAACTATTGTGTAAACCAATGGCGTAAAACCATTCATAGCCATCCCTGCAGAAACGCCAATCATGTTCGCTTCGCATATACCAATATTTAGATAATCTTCTTTATACTTTTTTTCGTATTCTTCAAAGACACCAAATCCTATATCCCCAACTATGAGATATAAGCCATCATCTCGCTCCTTTAGCTCTAAGAGCGCATCTCGAAGAGCGGTTCTCACGAAGATAACTCCTTTAAACCAAGCTCTAATTCATCATTATTTGGAGATCGAGAATGCCACTTAGCAACTCCTTGGGTAAAGCTAAGACCGTAGCCTTTAATAGTGTCTGCGATAAAGCACTTGGGTTTTCCATTGGCGCTATTAATAAGCCCTTGAAAAGATTTATGTATTGCCTCAAAATCATGTCCGTTTGATCGAGCAACATCAAAACCAAAAGCATGAAGTTTTTTATCTATTGGTTCTATATTCATAATATTATCAGTTCTATCCAGTGACTCCATGCCATTGTTGTCAACAATGATAAAAAAATTGTCTAATTTAAGTTGAGAGGCGCTCATCGCAGCTTCCCAAACAGATCCCTCATTAGATTCCCCATCACCAATGATGACGAACACCCGGCCACTGATTTTTCTTAATTTTAGTGCATGTGCAATTCCAACACCTATGGCGGGTCCATGCCCTAGGGATCCACTGGATATCTCTATTCCACTACCTTTATTATATTCTGGATGACCAGCAAATACTGACCCATCATGTCCGTAGGAAGAGATAAGCTCTTCATCAAAATACTTAAACTCTGCTAAAGTCCAATATAGAGCAAGACAAGCGTGACCCTTGCTTAATATCAATCTATCTCTTGACTCTAATGCTGGTTTCTCTGGATCAAAGACAAGCACCTCAGAATAGAGATAATTTAGAATATCAATTACAGAAAAGGAGCCGCCAAGATGACCTCCATTACCATCATAGATTGACTGAAAAATTTTCTTTCTTAGAGATTGAGATCTTTCTTGTAAAAGTAATTTATCCATCTATCTTATGTCTAAATGCTGCATAATTTTGAAATACATTAGAGAGCTTCATCCCTAGCCTAGATCTAGATTTTTCATTGTTTTAACAGTGTAGTATTGATCTTTATCTTCGATTTTCTTTTCACCATACTTGTAAGTAATATCTTTAATAGCATCCCGCACCGAAAAAGAACTCACGAAGCCTGTGTTTAATAATTTATCTGAATTTTGGCGATATGACCTAGGATCATTCGACTCAGTTACTATAATTTCAGCAGGAATTTGAGACTGTATCAACTCAGCTATAGCTAAAATAGACATATTTTCAAAACCCGCATTGTAGTTTCCTGATTCAAGGGTATCAGCTTTAATCAGAAAATGTTCATAGACTCTAATCATATCTTGGATATGAATATTGGGTCGAACTTGATTGCCACCAAAAACTGTTATTTTTTTATTTTGTAATGCTTGAAAAGTCAGCATATTAACGCTTACATCTAGTCTCATCCTTGGAGACCAACCGCAAACTGTTGCTGGTCGAACATTAATTATTTTCATTTGATCTGTATAACTCAGAAGCACTCTCTCAGATATCATCTTCGTTTTGTTATATACAGAAATGGGAACAAGAGATAGGTCTTCTGTTACCTGCTCCTCATCTTTAATACCATAAACACTTCCAGAGCTAGCATAAATAAAATTTTTTACCTTTGCGCTGATTGCAAGCTCAGCAAGCTTATAAGTTGCTAATACATTAACCTCCCATGATAAATCGGTATTTAATTCAACCCCAGGATCATTTGCGATATTGGCAAGATGGATCACAGAATCAACGTCCTGAAAATCTTCTTTAACTAGAAATCTTACATCCTTTTTTTGATGAGATAGCTTCGAATCATCGCATAAATTATTTCCAAACCACTCCGTATCAAATGACTTTATATGATGGCCCTGATTTAAAAGATAGGGGACCAATGATGAGCCAACAAAACCACAAGCACCTGTAATTAATATATTCATTAGGGTTATTATCTATTGAATTTGGTTCAATGTTAAAAAAATAGTAAAAAATTAGACTTGCATTTTTATGCAATTAATTTTTAAGAGATACTTCTAAAATAAACATTATTCCTATTAGTTTGTGCGTATATTCATTCATCTTATTTAGGTTTAAACCAACAATAATCTCCAACATATGAGACCTTGTTAAAAAACGATTTCCAATTCTCAACATGCATATAAGTTGAAGCAACAACTGCCCAGTTATCAAGAACCATTCTCTCGTCTTCATTCTCATAGGCTCCAAGGCTTACAAAGGTGCTACTGTTATTCTTTGATACCCTATTAATCTCGTTAAATGAGTTTGATAATTGATCTAAATCCATAATATTATGCAGACTATTTATTGAGATAACTAAATCAAAGTAGTTATCTTTAAATGGTAGGTTATCAGCATTTGCAATGTAGCAATGATCAATGATTGATGGTGAGCAATTCTCAATAGCATAATCAGATATATCAACCCCGCAAGTTTCAGAGTTTGGAAGCAATTGTTTAAATTCTTTTAACAGAAACCCTTTTGCGCATCCAATATCGAGTATTTTTGCATTAGGCCTTAATTCATAATGTTTAATAAAATCTTCGGCAACTGGTCCCCAGCGATTATCGTCATAGTATCCACCACATCCTTGCTCTCTTGTGCCATCAAAATATTCATTAGACAGCCTCCAAGACAAAATTCTGTCCTTCTGAGTAACTTGTTTCCTTATTTCGAGTGGTTTTTGGCTTTTAGGAAGAGATTTTAGTAAATTAATTTCCATATTTATTCACTCTATATTTAGCAGGTAATAATGCTTTTCTAATATGATAAAAATCATTAGTGTTGGTTAGCATGACCGGAATACCATTATACTTAGGAAAATAGTTTGAGCATTTACTGCAAATTAAATGATCCTTCTCATCTTGCAATGAATCAGATTTACAAAATGTACATATCAAATTTTTGGTAGAGCTTTTAATCATCTTTCCTCCTTAACGTGGTTAATTATTAACATTTTCCCACCGCTTAACTGGCATGGGGCCATCGTATTCATTTTTCTCTATTAGTTCTTTAATCTTAAATGCTTGCTCGATACAATCATCTATATCGCATTGATACCTATAAGTTCCTGCTCGACCAATAGAAAAAAACCATTCCGGGAAAAGATTTATATATTTCATCGATTTTTCTATCTCAGAAACAAAAGGCAAAGGATAATGTTTTCCATTTTTTGAAGGTATTTCTAAGCCTATCAACGAATTTTTAGATTTATGCCTGGTAAATTTTTTATATTCTACGATCCTCGTAAATGCTTCGTCGTTGCAGTAGTACAAAAAGTATACATTTGCTGGAAAAATATGCTCTTTAGGCAAGACTATTTTATGGAAATCTCTCCCTATCCAACCCAATTCCCCAAAGCAATTATCAAAGAAAGAATCTGGGCTAATTGAAGAAATTACAATATCAAATTTTGTTTTATTGCCATCAATCTCAAAAACTTTTTTGTCTAAATCAATTATTTTAAAATTAGAGTTTAAGACAATATTTGTTTTAAGTTTTGGTATCTGATCAAAAAAATCATTGTAGCCGTTTTCTTTTATGGGGTAAGCAGAAATAGACTCTGTCCATGCTCTTTTATCACCTTTGCCCGAACTATCTTTAATCGTTGCGCCTTTAGGTGACCAGTGGAAAGTGTCAATTTCTTTATTAGATTCAACTTGCCACATTTTTTGATTATATTTTTTAATCACTTTGTTGTATAAAACCTCTCCAACGGAATTAATCCAGTAGTCTTCCATATTCCGTGATTCTTTTATTTTTACTAGCGAGCGATCTTCTAATTGTTTTTGGATTTTAGTTTTTTCAGGCATTTTATTAACATCGTCCATATTTAAGGGATATGAATAAAATTCATTGTCATCCTCAACATATGATAAAAATTCTGTATTAATTTTTCGCATTGGGACAATGTTATTTAAAAATTTATACACTTCTTTATTTTTAGTTAAGATGTGTCTTGGCCCAAAAGTATAAGGATGCCCTCCATAATACTGTGTCCGCACACCGGCCCCAAGCTGGTTGCCTTTTTCAACTAGAGTTACATCCAGGTGATTTAACTCATTTAAAGTGTACGCTGTCGCACAGCCAGCAAAACCACCACCAATTATGAGTACTTTTTTACTTTTTTTCATTTTGCATAAAATTTATTTATTGTTTCTATAGTATGGTTAACCTGTTCATCTGTAAGCTCAGGATACATGGGCAAACTTAGAATTTGGCTTACCTGTCTTTCCGTTTCAGGAAGATTGTATATTTTTCTATTCATATATTTATAAGCACTTTGTTTGTGTATCGGTATTGGATAATGTATTTTTGTTTCAATACCATGATTTGCGAGAAATTCTATCAATTTATCTCGCTCGGGAACCATCACTATATAATTCTGATAGACTGCAAACGAGTGTTTTTTTAGGATTGGGTGAATGACTAATCCGAATATGCTTGATCTATACATATCAGCAATCTGATTTATTCTTTTGTTCCAAGAGCCTAGATCATTCAAAAAAATTAATGCTACCGATGCTTGAAACGTATCTAATCTGGAATTGTACCCAACCGCAATAATTTCATCTCTATTTTTGTGACCATGGTTTCTCAGTAACAATAGTTTTTTTTGAGTAGCCTTTGAATTAGTACAAATAAATCCGCCGTCCCCCAGCAAACCTAAATTCTTAATTGGATGCATGCTGAAGCAACTAGCATCACCCCAGTTACCTATATTTTTATTTTTATATTTCGCTCCAATTGCTTGAGCAGCATCTTCAATAATTTTTAGATTATATTTTCGTGCAATTTTAACAATTTTGTCCATTTCACAAGGGTTTCCGGTTAAATGAACAGGCATAATCACTTTTGTTTTTGGCGTGATACTTTTTTCTATCTTCTCAACTGAAATATTATAATCTTTACCAACATCTACAAAAACTGGAGTGGCGCCAACTGCTTTTATAGCATTTGCAGTTGCAATATATGAGTTTGAAACTGTTATAACTTCATCTTCTGATGAAATACCAAGGGCCATCAAGCTTAAAAACAAGGCATCAAATCCTGAGTTTACGCCAACAACATACTTACATCCTATAAACTCAGCCATTTTAGTCTCAAATTCGTGGACTGACTGTCCCAAAATGTAATCGTTGTTTTGCCCAAGCTCAATAAGTTTGTCTACGATCTGTTGCTGATAGAAATTAAATCTTTTTTTTAAGTCAACGAATGGAACTTGCAATTCAACCTCTGTAAAAAAGCTTTATATTATCCACCGCATACTCTATTTGGCTTTTGGTTATAAATTCATGCACGGGGAGAGACATAGATATTTGTGCTAAGTTTTCAGCTACTGGGAAATCACCCTCTGAATAGCCTAAGTATTTTGCAGCTTTTTGAAGGTGCATAGGTTTAGGATAATGAATCTTAGCATCTACACCTTTTTGAATTAAATGCATTTTAAGTTCGTCACGGTTCTTGGCTTTGAATTGATAAAGATGAAATACTTCACTTAAGTTTTTATTCCGCTGATTAAGAGTAATCTCTGGAACATCATTCAATAATTCATCAAAATAAAGTGCATTTTCTTGTCGGGATTTTGTAATATTATCAAGCCTATTCCTTATTAAATATTTGGCAACAATTGCTTGAATGCTATCAAGCCTAGAATTGTAAGCGAAGAATTCAGCATTATCTCTGTCAATTAACCCATGATTCCTCATTAGCGATATTTTCTCAGCAAAATTAGCATCATTAGTTGTAACAAAACCACCATCGCCCCAAACATTAAGATTTTTAAGAGGATGCATGCTGTAACACGCAATGCCGCCATAGTTCACCAAATCATTATTATTGTACTTGCTGTCGATTGCATGACATGCGTCCTGAACAATTTTTAAATTAAATTTTTCAGCAATTTTGTGAATTTCATTCATCTCACAAGGCCTGCCAGTCCAGTGAACTGGAACAATACATTTAGTTTTTGTGGTAATTTTGGCTTCAATTAATTTTTCATCAATATTGAAGTCTTCTTTAATATCAACAAATACTGGCTTTGCTCCAGTTGTAGCTATTGCTCCAATGGTTGCTATATATGTAAAAGGAGTAGTTATTACCTCGTCACCAGGACCAACTCCAAGCGCTTTTAGGCTTAAAAAAATTGCATCCGTCCCACTGCCAACACCTATGGCGTACTTTGCACCTACTCTATTGGCAAACAAGACCTCACACTCATCAACATAGCTGCCTAATGTGAATTGACTATCCGATAAAAGTTCTTCGATCTCAGCAAAAATTTCTTTGTGATCTTCAAACTGCTCTCTAAGGTAATTATGATTTATACCTAATGCGTTATCAATTTTGTATTGATTGGGTAAATAGTTAGCCATAAAGCATAGATCCTAGTTAGTTTGGTGTGAAATATTATATCGTAATAGGTATTAAAATAAGTTTTCTATAAATTTGCATGGATTGCCATAGTTTATAGAATTACTTTTTATATTTTTTGTCACATTCGACCCCATTCCTATCAAGGATCTTCCTTCAATATCTATGTTATTTTTGATACAGGTATTTGTTCCAATGTAGCAATTAGAGGCAATATTCACGTTCCCCGATACTGCAACACCAGCATTTAGAATTGAAAAATCTCCAATTTCAGAATCATGACCAATAAATGAGTGGGGAAGTACAACAACGTTATGTCCTAAAGTTACATTTCTGCCAATCGAAACGTTTTGATAAATAATTGACCCGCCTCCAACAACAACAGATTGAGCGATGTTAGCTTGAGGGTGTATCAAAGTTTCTAGTCTATTTTTATCAATTTTTAAAGTGTTTAAAATTAAATTTTCTTTTTTGTAAAAATTCTTTTCACTGCCTAGAGCATTTACAATTTTAATATCCTGGTCAATCTTATTAACATCGCTCATGTCACCTATTATTGAAAATCCTGAAAATTTATTTTTTTTTAGCTCTGTATTATCTTCCAGCAATCCAATGATTTCATATTTATTCTTATGAAATTTGTTAATTTCGTTGATAATATCTATTGTGTCTAAACAGCCACCACTAGCACCTAGAATTACGACCTTCGTGACCATTGGAATTAATTACCTACCATTTAAATAAACTCTATTATATTCACTTATTTTAGCGTGTGTAGTATTGCTTTTATAAGGTCATCGTAATTAAGAATGTTTTTGTTAGCATCGTATTTTAGAACCTGCGCAGCAGCAAGATTACCAATTAAGCCTATAGCATTTAGGTCAATTTCATTACGAAAAACATGGCCAGCAATTGATGCCAAAAAGGTATCACCTGCACCAACTCGATCCTTCACTGAAACTGCAAAAGCTGGGGTATGGAACTCTAGGTCGCTGTCAAAAAAAGTATTGCCTTTAAACCCTTGGGTAACAACAATCTTGTCAAAATTTATATGCAGCTTTAGATTTTTAATTTTTTCATTCAGAGGTGAGGTTTTATCCTGCAGTGTTAATGACAGCTCTTCGTCCGTAATGGATATAAGGTCGGCAGAATTCCACTTTGATAGGTAATTATAACCCCTGTTACCAGCATTTGTTTGAACATTCAACGCAACAAAAGTATCCAATGATTCAATGGTATTAATAATTGATTTAGTAAAAAAACCATGCCCAAAATCAGCGCAAATAATCAAGTCAAATTTCTTTTCATTTAGATACTTAGAAAATGTCTTTTCAGAATCTGCATCCCAGGTAAGATCATAATCATTATTATAAAATTCAATAATTTTTTCTGAAGTATGATTATCAATTATTCTTTCTTTAATAATTTCATTACCAAGATTTAGGTTTTTTCTATCAATATTATATGGGTGCTCTCTTTGCGAAGTATTTGTTATCAAAGTAACGTTATTGTGAAGAGCAGTTAAATTTTTTGCGATTGCAAAAGAGCCGCCATCATAAATTTCAGATATACCTTTCTCAAAAACTAAAGAAGCACCTTTTGAGCTTCTTCCTAGAGGTCTATAATTTGAATATACATCGATTATATCTTCACCAATGACGCAGACTTTTAGGTCTTCAATGGATTTAAAAGATTCAACCACATCATTAAATTTAATTTTTTTTCTCTGTTTGTGCCACCACGAAGATTCAGGATGCTCGCTGTCTATCTCCTTCATTTGATTAATTAACGTGGATGAACTGTGAGTTTCTCCTGATGTAAAGACTAATGAGCCGCCAATATTTTCAATAGCAGCTTTTTCCTTCAGAATATTGCCTGTTAGGTCATCTGATAAATTATTGTAGTCAGGCCCTTTGATATATAAGCTCGGTTTTAATAAAGCTATCGTTTCAATTGAAGTTGCCCAAAGATTTATTGCAACAAAATCAACGCACTCTAAAGCTGATATTGCATCTGCTCTTTGATTCTCATTAAAAGCTGGTCTTCCAGGGCCTTTATTTACGAACTTATCTTGTGTCAATGTAACAATCAAAATATCGCATTTAGATTTAGCTTCCTGTAAATATTTTATATGGCCAATATGAAGAAGATCAAATACGCCATGACATAAACCAATTTTTTTATTAGAACTATTAATTAGGTAATCTTGGAGCTGATTTAAGTCTGTTATTTTTGATAATTTATGCATGGTTAATTTATTGGTAATAAATATCTATCAGTTCGCCCCAATCCGCTTCACTTAATTCCAAGGAGGCTAGCTTATATGTCTCCATTTCATTAATTAACTTTGAATAATCGGCAGAAACTGTAATATTTTCTAAGACGAATGCCAGAGTAATTCTCTTCAAAGAACACATATCTAAAAATTGTTTAAGCTTTTGACCTTTAGGCAACATGGTTAAGGAATACATCACCAAAGCATCGCCTTGTATAATATTTGCAATGGCTCCAAAAAGTTGATGGAAGCAATTATCGAAACTGCTTTCTAAGTTAGGAAGTATGTAAACTCCATTATTATTAGCCACATACTCCCTGATGCAGCTATTTTGTGCTGGAACCGGGACCATCATTCCCCCAAAGTCTCTAGAAGTAACATATGCCTTATATCTCAAAAGTAATATCCCTTTTTAAATATTCTCGCCCAATTTCAGTCACAACACTTTCATGCAATAGTTTGTAAAATATTCCCACACCCCTGTCAGCATTTTTTGTTTTTCCAGCAGGACTAAATAAATTTTTAAATCTACAATTAATTGATATTCTAGTATTCTCAGTCTTATTCACAGTATTTCCATGAAATAAAGTTCCAGAGAATAAGACTATATCTGACTCCTTGGCATCAACAAATCTGGCTTTCTTCCAATATTTTTTTCTTAGTTCTTCGAGCCCTTCTTTCTCCATTGAAGGCATCTCCTGAAAAATTTTCTTTGATGTTTCTCTATCAAAATAAAACATGCTATTTGATTCAGAAGCATTTGTGAATGCAGTCCACATGACTAATTCAAAAGGCGATTGCCCTGATAGGGTATCAGCATGCATGGCGAGAATAGAAGATTCATCCTCAGGCATTTGTATTGATAAATTTAACTTCCTTTGAATAAGTAAATCTGGGCCAAAAATAGTATCTAGCAAATTTTCTGCCATTTTATAGTAAAGCTTATCCCAGTCTTTGTAAGCATTTAAATTCCTGAAAGCTTCCATTCGCTTATCATTTAAATCTGCCGCATCAAATTTCATATTATTATTTTTTTCAATGAATGATTCGCACGACTCGTCTATGATCTTTTTAAAAATATGCCATGATTTTAAAGCTTGATTAGGGAAAATTACCAAGCCCTGGTCCCTAAGATCAGCAATTAAATTATTTATGTTCATACAAATTACGTAATATCTATATATATAATTTAACTATAATGGGGTTTACTGACAATAAATACTACAATTGAATCAGTCAAGATAATTCTCCGGGCAGCCATTGCTCAATTATTTTTCTTGCAGATGGCTGATATCCTAATATTTTGCTGACCCTCTTCAGGCAAATTTGAGCAGATGGTCTGTTACTTTGTTTCCAATTTACTTCTTTTAGACCATGCTTGATTGCTAGCTCTCCAATTTGATGAAATGTAATATCTGGTCTTGAGGAACAATTAACAATTTTTAATTTATCTATTTTTTTTGAATCCAGCTTTACCAGGCTATCAACATTAAATACTGCTCCCAAAAATGCATCTGGATTAGTTAATGAAAATGCGGATTTTGAATTTATTGCTAATGACAGCTTGGCAAGAAAATTACCATTTACTTTATTTACGCCCTGATATAAAAATACAGGCAATCTACATATCAATAGATCTCCATCGAACTCTTCAGAGATACCCTTCAAAGACTCTTCAAGCAATATTTTACTTTCACCATAATAATCTGCAGGCATGAGGGCTGTATTCTCATCTATATATGTAGCATTTTTATCGTAAACAGAAAAAGATGAGAGGAACGTAAACTTTGGACTTTTTGTTTGTGAGTACTTAATTTTATTAAGGATACTTATAACAAGTTTATTAACCTCAAGGTAATCATTCAACGACCCACCCTGACTATGATTTCTTGAAGCTATGACAAAAACATTGCTAAATTCAATCTCTGAAAACTGATGATAATCTTTGTAGCTCACGAGTTTATTAAAAATTCCATTGTTAGTAGATTCTGGATTGGTGCTTAAGCCATAAAAATTATTCATTTTTTGACCAAGAAAGAATATGACCTCTTTGGCAATATTTGAACTTGCACCCAAAATTAAGTAATTTTTTTTTGCACCATTATTCATAATGTTTTTGATAACCTAGAGTTACTATCATAAAAGCTATTTTAGCAGGCTGTCTAATGGTTTGCAGAAGAACTGATATAATTGAGAGATATGTATATCCTGGCTGAAAGCATTATTAGTTACTTAATTAATTAAAATTATCTAAATGAAATCCCTTGTTAAATCTCTATTGATTATATTGCCTAGAGAGGACTTGCTGCGCATGATTGCGTCTTCTGGTTTATTGATTTTTGTTGCGTTTTTTGAGGTTATGGGGCTTGGCCTAATATCCTTTTTGCTAATAAATATTCAGCAACTATATGGCTCAATTATGTTACTGCCATTTGCACCTTTGGCAGTTAATTATTTCGATGTTGCGACAGAAAATGTTGTATATATTTTCTTCATTTTAGTTTTGACCTACTCTGTTACTGCTTCTTTTATTTCGATTTTCTCTATTCGTTCAATTAGTGTTTCAAGTCAGCTTATGGGGAGTCGCCTAAGAGCCAGGGTTTTAAAACACTTTTTACACTCAGACTGGATGGAAATTTCTAAAGTGCAATCTTCCGAAAAAATATCCAAACTTATAAATGATGGAAGGCAGGTTGGCTTTATAATAAGTTTCTGTCTTCATTTATTTAGCAGACTGGCACTTGCATCGCTCATTGTGATTGGTCTATTGCTCTTCAACTTTACGTTAACGGTCACAATGGTCTCTGTATTATTGGCGGTCTATGGGTTGATGTTTTTCATACTACAACCCAGCATTTACAAAAATGGAGCAGATGGTGCAAAACAATTAAGCATAACCTTAAAAATACTAACCAATATTTTTGGCTCTTTAAAAGAGATAATGTTTTATGGTGTCCAGGATAAGTTCATCCAAGATTACAAGGATGCTGATTCTGGCCTTGCATGGGCAGAGGGTGGAAATGTTTATTTATCTCAAATTCCTAGATTCCTAATTGATTCAATAATACTAATTTTATTGGTGTTGGGAGTTTTATATTTATATGGACAAGGGAATAACGACATACTATTTTTTGGAACAATTTCTGTCTATGGTCTGGCCTCTCTAAAATTATTGCCAGCCTTTCAAAATATATATTATTTTTATCATGAAATTGTTGCAAGACAGGTTCAATTAAAAAATATCTTAGAAATCTCTTTGCTCATCAATGATGCCAAGCCTGAAGGCAGAGAGGAATTAGGTGATCCGATTTCAAGTGAAATTGCATTTAAAAATGTTTCATTTCAATATGCTCAGGGCGACCAGAGTACCTTAAAAAATATTAATATAAATCTTTCTTATGGAAAAAATATTGCAATCATTGGCCCAAGTGGATCTGGAAAGTCTACTTTTGTTGATTTATTGCTTGGTTTTTTGGACCCAATGAATGGAGAAATTCTTATAGATAATAATGTGCTGTCGAGCAAAAACAAACAAAGCATTAGAGAAAGTTTTGCGTATGTTCCTCAAAAGGTTTATTTAATTGAGGATACCTTGAGGGAAAATATTATTTTTGGATCTAGTGATTCCAGGAATCAAGACGTTGATCTAAATGAGTCTATTGTTCGATCGCAGCTTAAGAGTGTGGTGGAAAAACTTCCAGATGGCCTGGATACAGTTCTGTCAGAGAGCAATCAGCATGTATCGGGAGGCGAAAAACAATCAATTGGAATTGCTAGAGCTTCATTAAAAAAAGCTAGTATTCTAATTTTAGATGAGGCAACTAACGCAATGGATCATGAGTTAGAAGCGGCAACCATGGATTATCTCTTAAATCACTCGAGCTTTAAAACTGTTATATGCATTACTCATAAGCCAGCACTATTAAAATATTTTGATGAGATATATGTTTTTGATGCTGGGGAGATAACTGCTAGCGGGACGTATGAAGAAATTATTTCTAATAACTCTTTTCTAGCAGCAATGATGAAAGACTCTTAAAAAGAGTAAGGTTTAATTGGTGAGATAACTGTTAAGAATTTATAGTCCGTCTCCTCCAACATTAAAAGAAAATTATAGTTATTTATTAAGTAGATAAGACGCTAGTCTTTGTTTGCAGTGTGTTTTGGTGGTCCAAAGATTGTATAGGCGGTTTGATTTAAAGTGTTTGCAGTTTTTATATCTTGGATAATTGAAGACCAAGCCATAAAAGTTATTTTAACAGGATTAAAAGTATTAACATTACTAACTAATCCATATTGCACAGGCTCTTTTTCCTCTTCAAATGTTCCAAAAACTCTGTCCCATATAATAAAAAGATTCCCATAATTTTTATCAATGTATTGTTTATTGGAGCCGTGATGAACTCTGTGATGGGATGGTGTGTTGAAGACCCATTCAAGCGGTCCAAGTTTTCCAAGAATTTGAGTGTGCCCAATGATGCCCCATAAAGTGCTTATAACTCCTGCTACAGCAATGATGGTTGGATCCAGTCCTATCAAAGGCAGAATCATAAAAAAGGGTATTTTAGAAACTGGTCCAAACCAGGCTTGCCTAAATGAAACAGCAAAATTCATTTCTTCGCTCGAGTGATGGCTCATGTGAATCGCCCACAGGAATCTAACTCGATGAGACATTCGATGATAAATATAGAAAACAAAATCAATCATTACGAATGTTATTGCCCACATTGCCCAGGCAGGGATGAGATTCGTTAAATCAATCAGCCTAAACTGATATAAATAGAAATGAAAAGCTAAAGCGAAGCCTTTAATAGCAAAAGCCATTGCAATATTCCCCGTCAATAAACCTAGGGTGCAAAGGGTGTCTCCTTTTTTATAGTAGTTTTTGTTTTGCCAGTTAGAAATCAAGATCTCCAAAAAAATCATTACAAGAACAATGGGTGCTCCTATGGCATAGATCTCTGTTACGGTTAAATTTGTCAAAACCTTTACATTCTTTGTTTGAAATCAAGAACTGTTGCGTTGATACAATATCTTGATGATCCATTTGGGCCA